>OJGX01000237.1_pt1 | contig 29492 bp, 18 predicted proteins | sample 1594661 | NCBI WGS metagenome assembly OJGX01 (sample SAMN05416839, study PRJEB24817) | seawater metagenome | isolation source: Sea water | place: Canada:Atlantic | collected 2013-07 | reverse complement strand
GTCGTCGGCAGCGTCAGATGTGTATAAGAGACAGGTGTCCGGATCCTCCCCTAGAAACTCACAGGCAGCTCGAACCGCACGCCCTGGTTCGACTCGATATTTGCGGGTCACATATTTCTGAACGAGCTCATCTGTCTTCGCAACAGCCAGATCGCTCGAACGACTCTTCAAAACTTCAATCTCGACAGAGCCGCCAACAGGCACTACCGGATCATCCAACACCTCTCTGAGTTCTGAAGGCCGACCGGATACCAAAGCTTCCAACTCACCTTTGGATTCCCCTGATTCATTATCCGATCGGCGCACCGGTTCTACCACCGGCTCTCGATCCAACATTACCTCTCCGATCGGCGTTACCGCTGATAGGTCTGGAAAAATCAGTCTCGAGAACAAGACATAGAACACTGTCACGAGCACAAGCGTGCTTGAAGACAGAGCCCATCGTTTTGAAGCACTAGACTCATCCATAGAATCGCCCTGTAACAATCGCTCCACCCTTCGGCTAAGCGCAGAGTGGAAAGCGGTGCCATTTTGAAAGAGCACAGCAAGACGGTGACGAGCCCAGGCTCTCCGACCAAACTTCACCAAACATGCCGCGAGCGATTCTGATTTAAAGTTTGCCTTCACAGCTTGAGAGTCAGCGGCATATTCACCGATGATATTCAACTCTCTTCGCGCCCACCAAACCGATGGATGCCACCAAAAGCCCCAGGCCACGAGATCCACCAGGGGTTGCCAAACATTATCCCCGTTTTTCAAGTGCCCTAGTTCATGAGCGAGCACGAGTGCTGATTCTTCTTTCGAAAACTCCGAAACCAACTCGGCCGGAACTAAGATCGTCGGATAGAAAGTTCCGAACGCAAATGGCCCAAGTGTTCCCGAGCTTATCTTTAAACAAAAGCGACCATGAAACCCCATCCGCGCAACTGTTTCAGCCAGGCATTCATTGACAGCCCGATCACTGGCAATACTCCGCCGGGCAACATAGACAGCAAGCCCAATCCGGATCACGAACCAATAGAACAAACCGAAGACAAAGCCACCTAGGATGACTCCCCCTGGGATCCAAGTCCGCGTATGCTGCCATTGAGTCTTCGAAGCAAGCACAGGAAGATCTGCCGGTGCGACCGAGACCTCCTCAAAAGGAACCGGTTCCCGATCGCCCTGCACCTGACTCACAATCGTCCAGGCTCCACCAGTCACATCTGCGGATTTCCACAGCACACCAAGATTTCGAAAGGCTCCAAACGTTTCCCCAACCGATACGATCAAAAGAACTAGAAAGGCGCCGCGCCAGACCGCCTGGCGAGCCGTAGAGGCACGCACCTGACTCGCCAGAAGGCGGGCCACGACTGGAACAAAAAAGCCTAGCAGCAAGAGGGTTCCAAGCCACACTGCCCAATCCATATAAGTCGGTGCATTCATACTATTGCTTCCCCTTAGATCGTTTGCTCTTTCGAACTAGTTTTTCAAGTCGATCAAGCTCCTCCTCACTCACATCGCGGGTCGAAAGAAAATGACTCACCAAGCTCGATAATCGCCCCTCAAAAAGGCGTTCGACCAAATCATCTGCCATATTCTTTGAGACGGACGACTCCTCGTAAGCTGCCTCATAGATGAAGGTGCGGCCCTCACTGAGATGTCGCACCAAGCCACGGGACTCCATCTTCCGTAGCATCGTTGCAACCGTCGTATAGGCGAGCGCCTTAGCCCCGTCGAGATCCTGCTGAACCTCACTCACTGTAGCACGCCCCCTTGCCCACAACACTTTCATGATCTTTAACTGAAGGTCACCCAACTTACGCGGTCCCACACAATCTGTTTCCATAATCTACTACTTTGGTAATACTACCTAGGTAGTATAGTCAATGAAAAACCTTCCTTTGTGCAAGGAGACTTAGAAACAGCAGGCTCGCGGACCGAAACAATTAGCCTGAACAAATGGATCAAGGTGAGAAGCAGGAACGGGAAGCCATTCTAGTCCGCGGACCCGGGATTAGAATGGAAAGGCGATTTTCTGAAAAGTGGATCGAGCACCAGGCCTCCAGTTCATGCGCCCGCAGCTACAGCACAATTCATGGAGGGTGTTTCCATCCTCTGGAACGCTCACCTCACCTATTCCTTCAGGTATAGGTTTCGCTAACTTGTTGAACAACCAAGGGAGAACCTGCGATCCGAAAACGCTAAGACCTTTGCAGCCCTTCAGACAAAGAATCATTTTCTCCTTGAATGTTGCTCAATACTTCTTGCAAACGTTCAATATCCAGCGGCTTGCTAATGAAGGCATCCATTCCAGCTTCCAAACACCGCTCTCGATCCTCGTTCCGAGCGGCTGCAGTAAGCGCCACGATCATTGCAGACGAGTGGTTTGGCAGTTTACGAATCCTCATCGTCGTCTCATAACCATCCAAACGTGGCATCTGGCAGTCCATCAGAATCACATCATAGTCCGTCGTTTCAATCACATCCAAAAGCGCCTGCCCGTCATCAACAAGAACAGGTCGATGCCCAAGGCGTTTCAGTTGCGCCGAGATCACACGACGGTTCACGGCACTATCCTCAGCTACCAACACATTTAGAGGACGTTGAAGTCCCACTTTGAGTTTATCGCCAATCGGCGCGCGTTTTTCTACCGTTGGCTCACTTGGCACAAAAACCTCCCGTAGTTCACCCGCTCGGATGGGGTGACGAATAACCGGCAAGCTACAATCTTTTTGGTCTTCTCCGGCCACCTCAAAGCGACGTTGAAGCGCAAAGAATTGTACTCGGCACCCACAAATCGCCTCCGTTTGTAGGAGGGCACTCAGTTCATTTTCTTCTCCGAGCAATTGATAGGGAACAATACAAGCGAGCTGAGTTCGCCCGCTGGCCAGACGCTGGATGACGTCTGACAAGCTCCCGTCCAAACGAGCCTGTTCCACCAGAAAACCAAGATCTTCAAGGTATTTCTCGAGCGAACGGTCCACGTCACCTTCATCTTCGACCAACAATGCAACATCGTCCTTGCCACAAAAAGGAGCCGACAGCACCTCTCCTGTTTCCCCTGTAGTCAAGGGCAATTCAAAGACAAAGGTCGATCCCCGGTCACGTTCACTTTCAACCCGAAGAACCCCATTCATTGCCTTGACCAATTGTTGACAAATGGCCAACCCCAAACCTGTTCCTCCAAATCGGCGAGTCGTCGAGGCATCCGCCTGAGCGAACGGCTGAAAGATTTTTTCCAACTGTTCAGAACTCATCCCGATCCCTGTATCAGAAACTTCAACCTTTAAGCGAGGCCCATCGCCGTCGAGCAGAGAAACCTGAAGATCGATACCGCCTTCCTTCGTGAACTTCACAGCATTCCCCAATAAATTCCACAGTACTTGTCGAATACGCACTTCATCTCCAATCAGCAGCCGAGGCAACTCATTGGGCAAATAGACCCGCAAGTAGAGCCCTTTCGCAGCCGCCTCCGAATCGAGTGCGTCGGCAATGTGCTCGAACATTTGTCGAGGATTAAACGGATGGGGATCTATCTCAACCTTCCCAGATTCAAACTTCGAAAAATCTAGGATGTCATTGATTACCTTAATTAACACGTCTCCCGAAGATCGAATTGTTTCTACGAAACTCCGTTGTTCCTCATTTAAAGAACTATCCATCAGGAGCTGCGACATCCCAAGAACCCCATTCATTGGCGTTCGAATCTCATGACTCATATTCGCAAGAAACTCACCCTTCGCTCGATCTGCCTCCTCGGCAGCCTCCTTCGCACGCTTGAGCTCGTGTTCGATCGCCTTTCTCTGGCTAATGTCCCTTACCACACCAAGCACGCCACTAATCCCCCGTTCCTGGGGTAATTGTTTCAGACTTAGATCCCCCCAAAAACTCGTCCCATCGGCACGCCGAAACTTGACCTGACGATTAAGCCCTTCTGCTAAAAGACCGCTATCATCTGCAAGAAAATCAAGGCTTCCGACGAACTCCGGTTCCAAAAGATCCCGCAGAGACATCGATTTCGCAACACTTTCAGTATAGCCGATGAGCTTCTCCCCAGCTTTACTGAACGACAGAATCTTGCCGTTTCGATCGCAGGATAGAATCAGATCATTCGCACTCTCTACCAATGCCTCGAAACGATCCTTCAATACGTTCTCCTTTCGATGCCTTTCCCTAAGTTCGCTCGTTTGACGAGCCACCACACGCCGCAAGGACACATTCCAGAACCAAATCATCAAAGCGAACAAGCTCACCGTACCCGCAGCTATGAGCAGTTGGGAACCCGAAAGGAAAGGCGCCGCCCGAATGATCTTAAGCCCATTAACCTCTCCCATCACCAACCGAGCTTGGCCGGGTGTTCCAAATTCATCATAATTCGCAAGATACACCGCTTCAGCTGTCACGACACACTTAGAAGTGAGGGAGGGAATGTTCGGCGGCACTTCAACGGTCACCACTGAATTCTCGCTGAGCAAGCGAATGAACGGCACCGTGCCCAAGAGCGAAACATCAATCACTTCTCCCGTCACCACCACAGGCAATCCGATGAGATCACTTCGCACACGATCAAATCCCGATACAGGAAGGGGCGCTGGGATTTTCGAAGCAGATTCGTGATCTCGAACCAATGCTCGCTGAAATGACAATTGTTTGCCTTCCCAAACCGGAAACCCAGAAACCTCGACGCCTTTTCCAATCGCTAGCGGCATGGTTTCCTTCGTTCGAATCATTATGCCACCGGATCGATCCGCAACATATGCCATTCCTGAGCTTCCCGTGTGGGTCACGTAACCCTTAAGTAGGTACCGCCGCCCTAGCATTTGACTGGCTGACATTCTCAGTTCAGAGATTGTCGCAAGCGGAACATCAAAAGGATCAACTTCAGCCGGCTTTTGCACCTTCACCAAGCTCGTATCAGAGACAAGAATCTCACCCCGTAAACGCTTAGTCACAGCGTCTTCTCGTTGTCGACAGATCCCGCAGACCGAAATCACCGATTCAAGCCAACTCTCTCCCTCTCCTGGCTTGGCACCAACACACAAGACATCGAGAACACCTCGCGAATTCTGTACTGTCAATTTAATGGCCTCTGCCCCTACTGGAACGACCTCTGTCACCAATCCAACCAACTCTGAAAACTCGCCATCAAAGAGGCCGAGCGTTGCCGATGAAAGCGAGACAGGCTGAGGTGTCGGATAGCGGCCTGGCGATTGCCGCAACACGCGATCAATACTTAACCTCCAATCGGGAGCAATCGATTCTTGGCTTACCACCACTTCCACCCACGCTGAGAGAGGCATGGGAAGGGAATCCAACTTAGCGTCAAGCTCAAGAGCGCCGGTGCGATCCTGCAAGTAGTACAACCATCGATCGGCTTGGCGTTCCACCCCCGTGACAATTCCCTGAAGACGGACTGAGCGCTCCAATCCCGCCGCGCCGGTCGCTATCTTCTCGACACTATCGATCCGTTCGATCGGAAGCTCCCATGGGTTATTCTCTCTTGTAGCGGCTTCGCTCAAGAGATCTCGGAAGACGGATTGCTCTAGGCGAACTTCATTTTCAGAACGGCGAACCAAACCCGAAATCTCCACCGTCGTGCCATCGACCACAGCATCTAGCTGCCAAATCCCAACCCGAATCGAGCCAGAATGATCATGAACCAGCATCGACTCACCGAGAACAGATTCGTCCACTACAGACTCAATCACAACCCTTCGCCCATCAGGCACTTCGTCCAGGTCAGCCACCGAGAAACGTTGATCTCGAAACCGAAAGTCGAGGGAAGATTCGAGAACGATCAATTGATCCAAAGAGTTGGCAAAGATCCCCGGATTGTCTGGGGACTGTTCATCTATCTTCGGTGCTGCCAGCACTCCAGTAAATTGGATGTAGCTTTCTGCGAGGAGTGGGATCATATCATACGCACGAAGAATGACGGTCGCCTCCACCAATTGTCCGTCGACGATCAGTTCCATCTTCAAGTGCTGATCTACATCCTCGATACTCCTGACATAGCCCTCGACGCTAACGAAACGATTGTTAAACGTCTCTCCGAACAATTGTCCGGCACTTAGAAAATAAGGATCCGGCAAGACTCCCGGCTGCTCGACACTGACCTTCGCGGGGCCCATATCGACCTCGACTGTTCCCGGAATACTCTTAGCATCAATGACAACTGTGTCTCCCGGCACAAGTCCGAGATCCCGTCCCGAGGTGTCAAGGTAACCTCCGTTTGTCCCATCAAAAACCCAGAGCATTCCCCAACCCTGATCATAATAGAGAACCTGTCCCTCGATTCTCACAGAACGAGCAAGAGCTTGTTGTCCCGGTTCAGGAACCCAAAGTTGCTCAAACGACCTTACCAGAGACCCTGCCTCCTGAGCATGAAGGGGTAACCCTCCACCACACAAAAGTGATACAGCAATCGACAAGTAATAACCTTTTAGGCTCCTCAGCATCAGGAAAAACGCGCCCCTCGGCAGCAGCGCTATAAGTTAGAGTACGGCATTCAATCATGCAACTGCAAGAGCCATACAATTTCCCGACCCACACGCTTAAGAAAACCCCATCCTTTCTGCAGCCCCCGAGGCGATTGAAGCGCCTCCCTCGGATCGGTATTCAAGAGATACTGAACAGCCACTAAAATCGCCGCTTGGGACCGAATCCCGAACTATACGTCAACAAGAGAGAAAGGAAGGCAGGAATGAAGACTAAGGTCACAAGCGTGGAAAACATTAGTCCAAAAAGCACAATCGCACCTAGGCCTCGATATAATTCCGTCCCAGCTCCGGGAAGGAAAACCAGCGGACAAAGACCGAACACGGTTGTAATCGTTGACATTAATATAGGGCGGAGTCGTGTCCTCGTTGTTTCAACAATTGCCTCCGATATACTTACAGATCCACTACGAAGCCGACGAACCGTTTGATCAACTATCAGAATAGGGTTGTTAACCACCGTACCAATCAGAACCAAGAAACCGAGCATCGTGATCATATCCAACGGTTGGTTTATCGAACTAGCACCCAAGAATCCAAAAACGACATGCCAATGATTAATGAGCCACAAACCAACAATGCCACCACTCACACCCAGAGGAACTGAGAGCATGATAATGAAGGGATATCCCCAATGGGAAAAAATCGCCACCATGAGGAGATAGGAAATGATCACCGCAAGCAAAAAGTTGCTCCCTAAAGCCTGACGTGTGGCTTTTAGCTTGTCACTGGCTCCAGCAACTCGAACTTGCACGTCATTCGGCAACTCTCCTCGCTCACGCATTCCCTGAATCAATTCCTCTTCGACCAGGGCCACCGCCGCTTCTAAGGGAACATCACGGGGTGGAACGATGGATAAAGTCACGGTTCGGCGACCATTGATCCGCTGAATCACGTCGGTTCTGACCGTCTCTCGAATTGAGGCAAGGGCACGCAGAGGCAGCACACCTTTGTCAGGCGAGTAGACCTGAAGATCCTCCAAGGTTTCGAGCCCCCCTTCTGAAGCCTGCTGGCTGTGAAGAAACATATCGATCTTTTCATCCTCGAGAAAAAACTCGTCCAGATAGGCTCCGTCCGAAAATGCGGCCACAAGATAGCCCAGTTCTTGGGTGGACACCCCGAACTCCTCCGCCCTCACCCAGTCGGGACGGACCTCTAGGACCGGCTGCCCCAGGGCCAATCCTGGCTGCGCTCTGACTTGAGGAGAATCGAATATCGTGTTTGCCCGGTCAAAAGCATCGCGCGCGACCCGGTAGATGGTCCCCAAGTTGGGTCCGGAAATATCCAGATCAATACTCCGTGTGCCCCCAAAATTTCCTGAGAATATTGAACCTCGAGAAGAAAAGCTTGTTACCCCTGGAACTTGTCCAAAACGTTCATCAATGACTCTCAGGTATTCATCAATCTGAGAAGGATCTTTGGTGGTTACAATCGTCAGGAGCGAGCTCGGACGACAGATATTGAAAATGGTTTTGATTCCTGGCAGGTTTGACTCACCACGTCGAAACTTATCAGGATCCTCATCAATGTGAGGCACCAGAAACTCATCGACTTCCTGAGCAATACCACGCATTTCCTCCAAACTATAGCCAGAGGGCGGCGACATAATCGTAAACACCTTAGCCTCTTCTCCCTCCGGTAGGTATTCGGACTTGGGCGTTAGAAAGAGTAGAATTCCTAGACTCACGGATAGAATGACTCCGATTGATGCCCATTGACGAGTCGCGTATTCTAGCAGCCAGGAAACAAACCGAACAATCCCTTCAGAGATCGAATGCCCGAGTCTGTCAAGACCACGACGGCTTGTAGCCGCCTCAGCGGTTTCCACTTTCATCCAGCGTGCCGCAGCACACGGGACAACCGTGATCGCAACGATCATCGACATGATGATTGAAGAGGCAATTGCGACAGCGATGTCCGAGTAAAGCTGTCCCGCCTCCTCTTCAACGAAAATAATGGGAACAAAGACAAAGACCGTCGTCAAGGTCGAGGCAAACACCGCAGTCCAAACCTCCCTCACACCTTCAAGGGCAGCCTCAAACAACCCCTTCCCCATCCGTCGATGCCGATAGATGTTCTCCATCACAACAATGGAATTATCCAAGGTCATCCCAATTGCGAAGGCCACCCCAGCCAAGGAGATGACATTGATGGTTCTCCCCGTGAGTAGAAGGCCCAAGAATGAGGCAATCGTACAGATCGGAATGCCCAAGGCACCGAGAAGAGTCGTTGAGAACGATCTTAGGAACAAGAACAACACTGCACTCGCCAAGAACGTTCCGAGTACAAAGTTCTTTTTAACGATCGCGATCGCCTCCTTGACATACATCACGTCATCACTTGACCAGTTGATCCGCATCCCGCGTTCCTGCATGAGCCCCTGGTTCAACTCCTCAACAGTCGCCGAGACTCGATCCATCACCTCGATCACATTCGCACCGATTTGCCGTTTAATACTCATGGAGATCGAAGGCGCCCCATTGAATGTTGAGATCCGAACTAGCTCTGCATGATCGAGGACGGCATTACCAACATCACGCAAATAAACCAAGTTACCATCACGCGTTGCGATCACTGTCTCCTCAATATCAGCCACATCGCCAAACCGCCCAATCGTGCGCAACATATAACGCCGTTTTCCACTCTCGAAGTCGCCTCCAGAAACATCCACATTTCGTCGACGCAGTGCATCGCGAAGTTCAATCACACCGATCTGGCGTTCGGCCAACTTCGCCGGATCCACGATCACCTTAACTTGGCGATGGGCGCCTCCGCTGACTCGCACCTGGGAGACTCCGCTCACCCGTTCGATTGCCGTTCGAACAAAATTATCAACAAAGTCCCGTTCCATGATGATATCCACATCCTTGGGGTTTCCAGGCAGAGGTTGAATACTGTAGTAAAGAAATGAACTCTCAGAAGCGGATGAAGTCGCGATTCGAGGTTGGTCGACATTCTCTGGATAGCGCGGCACTTGAGCCAAAGCATTATTCACTCGAATTAATACTTCCTGAACATCAGTACCAGGCAAGAATTCAAGCTCGATCTCCGCGCGACTCGAACCTGCCGTGGAAGTCATTCGATGCAAACCGGGAATGGATCGGAGATATTTTTCCTGTTCAAAAAGGATTTCTTGCTCGATATCGCGAGGAGTCGCCCCCGACCAAACTGTCTCAACAGAGATCGTTGTGACATCCATATTTGGAATCATCTGGATCGGAACCCGAAAAACGGCCACAGCACCAATCAGACAAATAATCAGCACGGCCACGGCTGCCTTGACACCGTGCTGAATGATGGCACGCAAAATCATCGTCCAGCCCCACTCTCACCCAGTCTATTCATGACTTCAACAAGCTGTCCCTCAATCAGGCGCTCATTCCCTCGAACAATCACCAAATCTCCAGCATCCAATTCGCCCGCCTTCAAAACAAACGCATTCCCTTGGCGAGCACCAAGATCGACGATTCGCTCTTCAGCCAGCACCGGTTTTCCAAACACATCATCCACAAGCCAAACTGAGTGTCGTCCTTCGGGAGTTCGAACAACAGCATCCGCAGGCACCAATACAACTGACTGATCGCCTCGCTCGCCTGTCTGAAAGACCCCGCGAGCAGACATTCCTGGTGCAATAGCGTGATCAAGATTCGGGAGTTCGACACGAACGGGAAACGAGCGAGCCCCCTCGCCGGCCAGTGCGACAAGGCCATGAATCGGCCCAGAGAAATCCCGATTTGGAATCGCTTCAAAAGTGATTTGAACGGCCTGTTCTCGAGGAATCCTGAGGTAGAACGTTTGCGGAACAAGGAACTCGACGAAGACCGAATCCAATTCGACCATCGTCAGCGCAACCCCCCCTCGATCGATCCACTCACCTTCTTCAGTTTGCTTGCTAACTACCATACCGTCGAAAGGAGCACGTATCTGGTAACGCTCTAAGCTTTCCTTTGTACGGGCTTCATGCAGTTCGGCACGACGCAGTTCAGACTCTGAAATCCGGACGAGGGATTGCAACGCTTCGATATCGGTCTCCGCGATGATCTTATCTTTAGAGAGTCGAACGGCCTCATCATATTGGCGCTTCGCCTCAGCCAAAGCGGCCATCGCTCGCTGCCGCAGAAACCTGGCATCTTTGACATCCAGCTCTGCAAACGTATCGTCGATCCGACAGACCAAATCGCCTTGCTTGATGTAGGCGCCCATCTCGGGAACGAGCTGCCGCACCAATCCGGCCATTTGAGCGGAGAGCTTTGAGTAGCGCCGTGAAAACACCGTTCCGGTAAGCCGCAGAGTTTCTCCCCGATCACCTCGCTGAATAGCAGAGATCACAACAGGCATGGGCTGATCAGACCACGCCTGACAAGGGAAGAGTGAGCCGAGGGCAAAAATCCATGTAACAAGACTCGTCGCTAGTATTTTTGACAAAGGGAACATTCCTAGACAATAAGGAAGTCCCGTCGCAGCAACCCAGAAAAATTGTCAAAAAGGATCACTGGCATGCCACCGCATTGGCCGTGTTGCTCCTTTCACCTCGCTTTCTTTCAGGTCGTGCAGATACCCGAATTCTACGTAGGTCTGATTTTCACATCATTGCTCTTCAAGAACCAACTCCCGAAGCCGGAAGAACCTTGCCTCTCCCTGATCGCGGCAGGGGATGACAAAGTCCATATTCTGGGCATTCCCAAGAAAGGCTTCACCCTCAGCTTGCCATCCTTCTCCGTTGAAAACGAACGTCGACTCAAGCTGATAGCACTTGCTTCTCTCGGAGGGCCAACTCAGAAAGAGCGCTCCATCATCTCTCAGTGCAACCGAGAGATTGAGAGCATTCGCTTCTATGACAAACGTAAACTCCACGTCCTCACTCAGCACTTTCTCTGAACCCGTGGCTAACATTCCGGAAGCTCGCAGAGCTATCTCGTAGCTGTCTGGGGCAGAAAACCCCCAATTCTGATGTGAGCACCCGCCAACGGCTATCCGAAATACGTCGGCACTACCAACCCCATCAGAATCGAAGAACACACTCGATTTTCCAAACTCATCCACAGAATAGAACGAAACATTCAGATGAACTACGGACAAAAAGAGACAAGAATTTGAGGCTCCAAGGCGTCCTATTCAGATGCAATTTGAATTCAAGTCTCAGTATTCCGCCGTTAGCATTAGTTGATCAAACCAGAGATCTTCGGCTTCTTGATTCCTTCAGTGTTGGCACTGACTGCCCTATCTTGTCGATGTTGGACGAAAGAACTGGATTCGCGTAAAAGAGTTTGGAATGAGGCGAGAGCTTCCACTCGAGTCGGACCGAAGTGAGATCTTGGAAGATGAGTCTTAGTTCTGGAAGCGGAGCGGGCGCAGTCGTCCTTCAAGAGGCCAGAGTCGGAGGTCTCCCATTCCGGCTTTCTTCAATTCATAACTGTGGGATGCTTATAAGAGACAGGACGCCATCTCATCCAATAAAGGCATGGAAATCATGAAACCGGACAGATTTGCGCAGCCGATTCACGAGGTCTCAAGAATCCTCGACGCTTACGGAGGTCGATGTAACCATACTTCTCTTCAATGGGCCCCGTTATAGGAAAACTGAATATCAACCACCGGACCGGTCAAATTCCAGTTCCCTTCTTAACCTATTGAGGCAGGCCCTAGAAACGCCTAGCGTTTCAGCCACACACTAAACCCCAGCCGCTCTTGAAACAGTGAAACGCCGCCGCCGGAGAAATACTGCTCCTATCCCTAGCAAGCCAAACATGATAGCATACTCAGAAGGCTCCGGAACAACTGTGAATCGTCCATCCGATTCGAACAAACCAGCCGCATCCACCGCTTCAAAATTATCGAACTCAACAGAGATGATTCCCGTATTCCCTGTCAGAGTCATCACTTCATCAAAAAAGGCCGTATCAACTCCTCCAGCGGTAAGAGTAATCTGACCTGTGCCAGTGGCGGTTACGGCATTGATATTCGCAACCTCAGACCGGAGAAAGTCTACCGTTCCAACCGCCCAAAGAGCCCCCGCATAAGAAAACTGAATCTCGGCGTTTGCGCCGTCGACATTGGTATAACGTTCAAACCCACTGCTCGCCAATCCAGGGGAAAGATGACTTGAGAGTTCAAGATCCCCACCACCGGCGATGGCCGTAGCGACCTTCCAGGTGAAGCTTGAAGGGACAAAACCCCCGAAAGATAATGAAGTAAGACCGCTCACACTATTCGCCTGGCCCGTTCCACTCTCAACGGTCTCCCACATGTGAGTCGGCACGCCCCCAAAGTTGACCCACGGAATAGAATTTGGCTGATCCCGAAGTTGGCTTTGACTGTCAAGAAATTCAATAGATTGAGCCAAAGAAACATCAATTCCCCCCAACAACAATGTAGCCACAACAATCACTCGTTTCATAATATTCCCATTCAATACGTTAACCGGTGGATCATCAACACGACATGCTTGGCGGTCATGCCGTTAGCATAAAAACATTTTCCCAATCATCCATTCCAGCGACTCACGAAAAAGACGCGCTAGATTAAATCTAGAAAACTCAACCTACTTGGGTTCCCAAAGGAAGGGCTCCACCACCCAACCCACGGACCGTTTAATAAGCCTTACGATTTTCTAGCCTTCAAATTGGCTCTAGCAGTCTGCCAGTTCCAACAATCTCTAGAAAGCAAGCACCATGCCCGCTCTCAAATTCGAGAACGTCAAAAACCAGACAATACCATTCGAGTGTTAGATACGGAATCTTTAGGAAAACTGAATTCTAGGCAAGGATCAAAACGCGACAAAACGTCAGCTTCTGTTCGAAACCGCCCAAAATGCTCAACCAGTGCGTATTGATCAAACAAATCATAGTGAAGTTTCTTTCTCTTCCCCGGCATCCGTGCTTAGTTTGCGGATAGATAAATCAGATGAAACCATTTCGAAATCAGGCCCCTTGTGTTCTTGAGCGAATTCGAATCGTTCACATGCCCCTCTTCCTTCTCCTTGTTGGCATCCTTATCCAGCCGATCTCATCGGAAGCCGCTAGCTCCCCCGTCGGCCATTGGTTGTTTGATTCCTTTCGGCAACAATCGACGAAGAAGTTTGTCAGCAATGCCGGCCAGTCAGGACGCATTGTCGGTCGACCGCGCTTCGCCAATGATCCACCGCCATCCCGAATGACGTTGGAAGGAGGTAGTCGGTTGGTCTTGGCAGAGGGCGCGACCAAGGACATTTCCCTTCCCGAAAAAGCGATCACCGTTAGCACTTGGGTTCAAATCAAACAACCTAGCGCTTGGGGCGGCATCATCTCCGCGGTCCAAGATAACGGGAACGATGAATACGGCTGGGTCTTAGGATATCGGGGAGAACGATTTAGTTTTGCTCTGGCCTCTGAGAAAGGAGGTGCGCTTACCTATCTTACGGCCTCCGAGAATTTCGAAAAAGATCAGTGGTATCATGTCGCAGGCTCCTATGACGGCAAGGAACTCCGTCTCTACATCAACGGCAAGCTAGATCGCACTTCGAACGCGCAAGAAGGTCCTATTCGCTATCCCACTTCCCTGTTCTACGAAATTGGAGCGTATCATGATCGGGATGAGGACTACCCCATGGTGGGATCGATTCACGAAATCAAGTTATTCGACCAAAGCCTATCAGCTGAGGATATCGCCAGCGAATTCGCAGAAAAGAGCGATGAGCTCGCCAAACCGGTCGCACCACACACTTGGCTTCGCCTCGCGGCTGGTCCCTTTGTTGACTGGGTCGACCGTACCACCGCAAGACTCACCTGGGAACATGATCAGGCAATGCCAGGGGTCGTTGAAATCCATCACCCGAATGGTGGCGTTAAGCGCATCGAACAATCTCGACCAAGAACCACACATACGATGCTTCTCGAAGACTTGGATCCTCGGGTTGAATACGAATACCGTATCCTCGGCGAACCCGTGGGAAACAAAGCACAATTCAGCCCACTCTATCGTTTCGATGCCACCTTCTTCTACACGGCCAGCACCGATCTGCCCATCCTACAAGATCATCCCGCTGATTCCTCAATCCAAGCCGTTGCCGAGCGAATCTTAAGTGACACAGGCATCTCACAGGGTTACTGCATCGTCCTCGGAGCTGAAACGGGCGATCTCGCACTCGAGCTCATTCGAGCGAGCGAACTTGAAATCGTCATTCTCGAACGGGACGCTGCGAAGGTATCCAAGATTCGTCGCTACCTTGACAGCGCCGGTGTCTATGGTGTTCGCGCCACAGTTCAGCATCTCGAAAGCGAGAATCTCCCCCATGGCGCCTATCTCGCTAATCTCGTCGTTTCAGAATCCATGGCACTCTCGGGTAGACCTCCCAGTGTTTCCTTCGAAGAAGCCTATCGAATCGCCCGACCGGCGGGAGGCATTCTTTATCTCGGATCCAATCAATCAGGACCCGAAACGATGAGCCAACTCAAAAATTGGGTTGCCGACAATCTCGAATCCAGGGTGCAATTCAGTCAAACGAGCGGCACCTGGATGGCACTCCGTCGCACCGAACTTGACGGCGCCGGCGATTGGAGCCATCAATACGCCTCCCCTGACAACTCGGCCTGTAGCAAGGACGAACTGGTCCAAGGAGATCTCGGGGTCCTCTGGTGGGGCGATCCAGGACCGCGACCCATGCCAGATCGCGGCGGACGAAACCCAGCGCCACTCTCGGTCAATGGCCGCATGTACGTTCAAGGCAATCGGATTCTCTTTGGCATGGACGCCTACAACGGGACGGTTCTTTGGAGTAAGTCCATTCCTGAAATCCGGCGCGCTAACGTGCCGCGCGACAGCAGTAATATGGTCGCTAACGACAACTTTCTCTACATCATCCAAGGCCGTTACTGTCTGGGTATCGACGGACAACGCGGGCACATCATCAAGAAATTCCAGGTCTCCGGCCACACCACAGAGGCACCAAGATTCTGGGGCTATCTAGCCAACGTGGAAGATCTCCTCATTGGGACCACTATGAAACCAGGAGAACGCTATACTGGAGATGATGGCGAGTGGTTTGAGGATTTCACGCCAGAAGAAGTCGCCCGCGTCACAAGCACGAAAATCTTCGGCTATGACCACCAGACTGGTGAAGAAAAATGGGCCTACGAAAAAGGCGTGATCATCAACTCCACAATTACAATCGCCGATGGAATGATCTTTTTTCTCGAAAGCCGAGGCGAGAGTGCACTGGTTTCCCCAAGCAACAAGATACAACCAGACCAGCTCACGGATGTGCAACTTGTTTGCCTCGATCTCAATAGCGGACAAACCAAGTGGGAACGCGCCCACGACTTCAGCAAGTGTGAATTCATGGTTTACATGAGCTACGGCAATGACACCCTGATGGTGACAGGAACAGACCGAAACAAGATCTTTCACACCTTTGCCTTCAACACCAAGCAAGTCGATGCCAGCGCCACGACGGAACTAGAACCCGTCCAAGTAGCCGGCACACTTCTTTGGTCTGAATCACACAAAGAAGACAAAGGCCATCACAGCGGCCATCTTCAACACCCTCTCATCATTGGGGATACGTTCTACTCTGATCAACGATCCTTTAGTCTACGCGATGGTAAGCTGCTTCGGACCGATCTCCCAGAACGTCGTGGCTGTGGCACCATGTCAGCCGCTCAGAATAGTATCTTCTTCCGGCACTACTTTCATGGACAATGGGATCTCAAGACCGACAAACGGGTCCAGTTCGAAGGCCTAAGAAGTGGTTGCTGGCTTGGGATGATCCCTGCGAACGGCCTTCTACTCGCTCCCGAGGCGAGTGCGGGTTGTTCCTGCGCCAATGCCATCCAAACGAGTATCGGCTACATTCCGAAACACTTGGATCGCACGAGTTTCCCAAGCTCACAATAGCTCACTCCATCGTCCAGTTTCCACAAGGGCGCGAGTTCCGTGATTGTTTACGGAATTCGCGCCCTTTTTCGCCTTAAACCTACCTCAATTCCGTTTCACTCTTAGTTCTCCTTGCGTGCTGATGAGAGCACACTAAACTTCGCGCCCGCATGGCTCAATCGCTTAATCCTGAACAATCTGCTGCTGTCCGAACCATCAACGGACCGGTATTGATTCTTGCAGGGGCAGGCACGGGAAAGACCGGCGTTGTCACTCATCGAATCGCCCGCATGGTTTCGCAAGGGATCGAACCGTCCAACATTTTGGCGGTTACCTTCACCAACAAGGCTGCTCGGGAAATGCAAAGCCGAGTCAGCAAGCTCATCCCGAGACGATCAAAAAAGGCCGGCAAGGATGGAGAGAAGAAACCAGGCAAACCAACGATCTGCACCTTCCACTCCCTCGGCGTTCGAATCCTTCGCAGACATATTGATGCTCTAGGATACAAAAAGAATTTTGTGATCTATAGCCAATCTGATCAGCTGGGGATCATTAGAAAAATCCTCAGTCATATCTCCACCGGAGACGAGAAAACTGATCCCGGCGATATCCTCAGCCTCCTAAGTCGGTATCGCAACGGAGGAGAACTCGCGGAACAAATGTTCTCGGACGACAAGCATCGGGCCATGGCTGAGCATATCGAAGAACGCTATGTGAGCGCCTTGAAGGCCTGCAATGCCGTCGATTTCGATGATCTCATTCTCCTGACACTCAAGTTGCTCCGTGAACATCCCGATGTCTTGGAAGCCTGTCGTAAGCGCTATCGCTACGTAATGGTCGACGAATATCAGGATACCAATGCCAAACAGTTCGAACTCGTCAATCTCCTAACCAAAGAACACCGAAACCTCTGCGTCGTCGGCGATGATGATCAAAGTATTTACGGATGGCGTGGTGCCGAGATCGCCAACCTCCTCAACCTTGACAAACACTATCCCGAAGTCAAAACCATCACGCTCGAGCAGAATTACCGCTCGACCAATGCCATTCTCAAAGCGGCCAATGCCGTGATCAAGAACAACACTAACCGAAAGCTCAAGTCGCTGTGGTCCGACAACGGCTACGGCAATCGCATCCAACTCGCCTCATACGCCAATGACGAAGAAGAGGCACGGAGCGTGGTTGAAGAAATTGAATTTCGACGCATGGCAAAGAACATCTCTTGGTCCAGTCACGCAATTCTTTTTCGAACCAATCAACAAGCCCGCAGCCTGGAAACCGCCCTTAGAAACGGCAAAGTGCCTTATCGACTTGTCGGCGGGCAAAGCTTCTTCGATCGACGGGAAATCAAGGAGTTCCTGGCCTTCCTAAAAACGATCTTAAATCCCTCCGATGACATCAGCCTCCTCCGCATCGCCAACATCCCCCCCCGAGGCATCAGCGACAAGACCGCCCATATCCTCCTGGCCCTGAGCCAAGAGCATCAATGCCCCGTCATTGAAATCATGATGAAGAGCCAGCATCGTTCGGATTTGAGTCGTCAGGCCATTCGCGGGATCGACGAACTGGCGAGCCTTATCCAACATTTTCACGAAGAACTAAAACGCCCCGGCTTAAGTCTCTCAGAATGGGCTCAAAAACTCCTCGATCAAACACGGTATCTTGATGAACTACGGCGCCTCGAAAAGAATCAAGACATCGCTGATGCCCGAGTCCAGAATGTGCTGGATCTTGTTGCTAGCATGGACGATGAACAAAGCTCTTATCTCCCCGACCAGCGACTCCAACAGTTTCTCGAAGACTTAACACTCGATGCCGAACGGGTGAACGAAAAAGAAGCCAAGGGCGATCAAGTCACACTCATCACAACACACAGTTGTAAGGGCCTCGAGTTCCCTCACGTTTTCTTGGTTGGCGTCGAAGATGGTCTCCTTCCCCATTCACGCTCTCGAGTGGAAGGAACAATGGAAGAAGAACGACGACTCTTCTACGTCGCCATCACCCGAGCAAAGAGGTCACTCGTTCTCAGCCTTTGCGCGGCGCGCAAACGATACGGAGAAATGATTTCCTGCCACCCCTCACCCTTCTTGGCTGAAATCCCCGAAGAACTCTTAGAACATCTCGATGAAGCAGCCAAACAGCCAGTCGCCAAGGAAGTAGGCAAGAGCCTCTTCGGTTCGATTAAGGATTCCATTCAATAGCTGAACCGACAATGAGCCTCCACACAAACGCCCCCTGCACAGTCTCCTCTGAACTCGTTTCTCCCCCAAGAAACAGTCCTAGCACACTCAAAGGGGTCCTCATCTCTGAAGACTCCCTCAGAGACCGAATCACGCAACTCGCTCAAACCCTCAATCAAGACTACGGAAACCAGAGAATCGTCGTCGTCGGTGTCCTGTCAGGAACAATCTTGTTCCTCGCTGACCTTATTCGCCAATTGACCGGTCCCGTTGAGATCGATTTTATCGGCGTCTCGAGTTACCGAGATGGCACCTCCCCTGGAGAAGCCGCGATCACACGCTCGCTAAAGACCGACCTCAAAGATCGGCATGTCCTCATCGTTGACGACATTCTGGACGTCGGCCAAACGCTGACGTCCGTCGTCGAAAAGATCTCCACCCAGCAACCCAAAGACCTTCGCACCTGCGTCCTCCTCGAGAAAACCGCGCGCCGCCGACTTCCAATCACCGCAGATTATGTCGGATTCAGTATCCCTGATTATTTTGTCGTCGGATACGGATTGGACTACGCAGAACAATATCGTAACCTTCCCTACGTGGCTGTCCTTGACGAAACCCAATTGGGCCAGAAAGGATAAAACAAGTCAGCGCATCGCATTCAGAGATCATGAATATTCCGGTAACTTTCTATTCCTATTTCAAAGATCTCACCGGAACGCCTCAGATCACCATCGAGCTTCCGGCAGGCAGCACGATCGGACAGCTTATGAACGCTGTCTTCGAACAATATCCCAAAATGAAAACGATGGAGCGATCCACCTTGATCGCCGTCGGGGTAGAATACCAAGACCAGACCTACACCTTAAAGCCCGGCGACGAAGTCTCACTCTTCCCCCCCGTCCAAGGCGGTTAATCTTCACAACCGTCATCATTGCTCATGAAGCGAGAACTAATCATCACCACCGATCCTATCGATGAGGCCTCTCTCATCCGCCAGCGAGATACTTCCTCCGAAGCGGGAGCCGCTCTCTATTTCTCTGGAATCGTCCGCGGCAGCGAAGACACCGAGCCGATCGTGGCCATTGAATACGAGGCCAATGAAACCATGGCTCGCCACCAATTCGACAAAATATTCGATCAAGTCGAAAGCCGCTGGCCGATTGAATCGATCCGACTGGTTCATCGTATCGGAAGAGTCCAAGTGAACGAAGCCTCCCTCTGGGTTGAAGTCATCTCCGGCCATCGCAGAGAATCCTTTGAAGCCTGCCAATGGCTCATCGACGAGATGAAACGCGTCGTCCCCATCTGGAAACACCCGCAGGCAGAGTAGGCTAAGGCACGATACAACTTCTCCACCCCACTCACAGACACATGCTCCGCTCTCTCCGCTGCTCCGCAAGCTCCGAGGCTTCACATCCGCTTCTACCCATCGCCGTCCGGCGAAACTCCTGAACTGGAACAGCGAAAACCAAGGTTCCCATACGCGTTGTCAGGGTGGTTCGCGCAGCGATAGGCCGCACGCAAGTCGCGGGATTCATTCGCCCAGCCGCCACCACGGATGACCCGGGGCGCCGACACATCATCGTCCTTCACATCCCATTTGTCTTCACACCACTCCAAGACATTGCCCAGCATATCATAGAGGCCCCAGGCATTGGCTTTCTTCCCCTTGACCGGATGAGTCTGCTGATCGGAGTTTTCGCTAAACCAGGCGATCTCAGTTATATCGGCATGATACCGAGGCCCCCTCGTTCCCGCCCGACAGGCATACTCCCACTGCACCTCGCTGGGCAATGTAAGATTCAATCCGTTGTTTCGCCCATTCACCTTCTCAAGGAAAGTGCGGCAATCGTTCCAACTAATTGACTCCACAGGACGACTCTTCCCTTTGAAACGACTAGGGTTCTTTCCCATAATGATTTCCCACAAACCTTGAGTACAAGGCGCTTCAAACATCCAGAAGCCCAATTCGACTCTCTCTCTTCGTTGTCCAATTATCTCCCAACTAAAGGCTTCCTCCGTCTTGCTAACGCCAAAAAGAAAACGCCCCGGACGAATCCAACGCAATCGCGTCACGACCTTGTCGATCGTCAACTCTGCCCAGAGACCAAATCGATCTTCGCCCCACGCCGAAGCCCACGAAGGGCCACAAGCAGTACTCAATGGGTGTTCAATAGAATCATTCATTTACAACAAGCGGCAAACCAGCGAGCTTTCGAAGACGCATCCGCATTCCGCTACTCACACGCTGGCCGCCCTTTCCTGTTCGCCAGAAGAGTCTTAAGACCTTCTGGACAGGACCAGGATCTGTTCAGGAGATCGCATCCACAATCCTCGTGAGCTGGAACAGCGAAAACCAAGGTTCCCATTCGCGTTGTCAGGGTGGTTCGCGTTGCGATAGGCCGCACGCAAGTTGCGGGATTCATTCGCCCAGCTGCCACCACGGATGACCCGGTTCGCCGACACATCGACCCTAGTCCAAAAGCCTCTCCACTATACATCCTCATACCAGACCGTATCTCTCCGTTTCAATATCCCTCTCTTCCATGCATTCACCTGCCCATCGGCTGTCATGCCCAGAACAGAGTCCATCCTTCGTTGCAATTCCCGCCCCCCGATCTCACCTCGTTTCCAAGCATTTTCCCAGCGATTCCAATGAGCTAAACAACGACGGCGGCGGGACAGGGCAAGGCGTACAGTGCCTGCAAATATTCGATAGCCACAAAAAGTCACTCCATACCGGCACTGATTGATTTCAGCCGCTCCTCGAGGCTTCAAATCAAGTGTATCCCTCAGATAGTCAACGGCCTTTTCACTTCCCGAGACTACCTCTCCCTTGTCGTCGCCCCAAAAAATAAAATCATCCATATATCGAACGAACCCGGCAACCCTCACAGTCTCCAACAAATACCGGTCCAATCCCGAGAGAAAGAAGTTGGCAAAATGCTGCGACGTCAAGGCACCGATTGGGAGCCCACGATCAAGGCTCGGCGATGAATGCTTGATAAGCGATGCAATCAGCGCGAGAAGGCCGCTATTCTTAAATTTTCTCTCCAGCAATTGCAGCAACACGTCATGTCGAATACTCGCAAAGTATTGCCGCACGTCTAGCTTGGCATACCAATCAAAACGTTGGGTATGGAATTGACATCGACCAATGGCTGCCCGAGTTCCCCTCCCGTTAATGCAGGCAAAGGTGTCGGAAACTAAGCCCCTTTCCAGAACAGGCCCCACCTTCGCCATTAGAGCATGATGAAAAACCCGATCACGAAAGCTTGGCGCTGAAATGAGCCGAGGTTTCGGATCACGGATCGAGAAAGTTCGCGTTTTTCCCCAATTAATTCTCCCGGACCGAATCTCCGAACCAAGCCTATCAAGGTTCCCTTCAAGAGATCCTAGAAACTCTTGAACCTCCGCGCGATGTCGCTTTCCTATCGCAGCCTTCCAAGTTGCGCCAACTAGATTGTCCCAGCAAGCGACAGCCTCCAATTTCAACTGCGAGCGCTTCATTGGGGAGTTTCCAAAGGGATAGTATCAGGGCCATCGTTTTTTCCCCACCCCTGATCGACTAAGAGATCGAGAAAAGATTTTGCGTATTTCTCTATCCTCCCTTGGCCCACTCCAGAAATACGCCCTAGGGCCGCCACCGAGCGAACCCCTTGCCTCACCATTTCAGCAAGCTGTTCGTTCGTGAACACCGTGTAGGCCGGCACATCGTCCCGCTCTGACAATTCCTTTCTTAGCTCACGCAAGCGACAGTAGATTGCGAACTCTTCCGGCGACAATACCTCACGGTAATCCACCCCTTCACGTCTCTTTGATGTTCCTTTACCTCTTACCTGCGATTCCGTGAAAGACACCCAGACCGCCCAGAGACTATTTTGACCGTCCGAGACAAACTGATGATCCACCGTTGAAACGCGATGAGATCCAAGGAATAGATTTAGCTCCTCAATGGCATCCTGAGAATCTTGAACCGGAATAGTAAAACACCGAACCTTCATTACCTAAGTCTCCCCTCCTACCGAATCTCGTTCCGCTTTCTCCGCGGCTCCGCCACGCTCCGCAAGCTTCACCCGACTTTCATCTATTCCTGAACTGGAACAGCGAAAACCAAGGCTCCCATTCGCGTTGCCAGGGAGGCACGCGTCGCGATAGGCCGCACGCAAGTAGCGGGAAACACTCGCCCAGCCGCCACCACGGACGACCCGGTCCGCCGACACATCATCGTTATTCACATTCCATTTGTTACCACACCACTCCCAGACATTGCCCAGCATATCATAGAGCCCCCAGGCATTTGGGCGCTTTTCCTTCACTTGGTGAGCTCTACCCCCACTATTGTTTGCGTACCAAGCGATCTCGTCGAGCTTGTCCCCGTAATAGCGGCCCTGAGTCCCAGCACGACAAGCATATTCCCAATGGAGTTCATTAGGGAGGGATAATTGAAGGCCTTCGATCCTACGATTCAAAGCCTCTGTAAAGCGTTGACTCTCTTTCCAATCAACGCCCGTCATCGGTTCTTTTCCAAGGTGGGGTTTCCGGTCTTCTTTGCCCATGACAGCAAACCAGAGCGCGCATGTACACGGCGTATCGAACATCCAGAACCCTTCACTCACAATTTCTTCACGGCGATCTATGTCAAAGTTGTCTCGTCCCTTTTCATTCTTGGGAGAACCGTAGTAAAAGCGACCGGGAGGGATCCACCGAAGTCGTTGTGTGACCGGATATCCATCCAAGCCTTTCAAAACGAAACTTGCCCATAGGCCGAAGCTATCTCGCCCTATCTCGTCGGCCCATCTAGGACGCTCGATCTGCCGTAGAGTGAGCGACTCAAGATCAGAACAGAGCTCAACAATCCGTTCCCCAGGGGCTTCCGCTCCTTTAGAATCTACCTCGAGATGGCGAAGCTTCGCGGACCGCTCCTCGTTCTCCGCTCTACGCTCTCCGCCGCTCCGCTGGCTCCGATCCTTCGCTCCGACTCGTCCCGCTTGACCGGGACCTGCTCCTAAACTGGAACAGCGAAAACCAAGGATCCCAAGCGCGTAGCCAGGGGGGCGCGCGCGGCGATAGGCCGCACGCAAGAGGCGGGATTCAAGCGCCCAGCCGCCACCACGGATGACCCGGTCCGCCGAAGTGGAACCACGCTCACTGTAGCTATCTCGCCATCTGTCGCCACACCATTCATAGACATTGCCCAGCATATCATAGAGACCCCAGGAATTCGGAGCTTTTCCTTTAACATCGTGGGTTTGAGAATTGGAATTCGCAGAGTACCAAGCGATCGCCAATAGATCATTTTGGTACCGGGCGTCATCATTTCCAGCCCGGCAGGCATACTCCCACTGAGCCTCGCTAGGCAGGCACAGGTCTATCCCGGGTTTGAGCTGGTTTAAGCGTTTGATAAAATTATTGCAGTCATGCCAACTTACTTGCTCAACGGGCCTCAGCTTTCCTTCGAACTGACTAGGATTTTTGCCCAAGACAGACTCCCAAAGTGCCTGAGTACAAGGAGAATCAAATAGCCAAAATCCTTCTTTCAGAATCTCTTCATGTTGTGGTCCTTCATCGCTGTATCGCCCCTCCTCCTCTTCCGGCGACCCCATCATAAACTGCCCCGGAGGGATCCAGCGCATCCGTTGTGAAACATCCGCCACTGTAAACTCCGCCCAATAGCCAAACTCATCGCTGCCCCAAGCACTTGCCCAGGTAGGCCTGGGCTTCTCTAGCTCATTCGTTTCTATGATTTTGAGTCGCTTATTTCGATATCGGATCGCCCCTAGAAGGGAGGTCCCAGATTTCTCTGGCATCTGCTCGGCACCTTCCCAGTATTCCCCCAATTGCCAGACTTGTGCTACCCGAACGCTTCGCCCCCTCACCTCACCATTCGATTCCTGATCAAGCTGGTTGGACAAGAGCGCTTGCAGACGCTGTTGCAATCGAGGATGAGCTGCCAAGGCGGCTGAACTCAGTTGCCGACTCGCGGTCTGAAGAAACTCGGTGCGGGAGGCATCGGAACTCGTTAGCCACCGCCGCGCCCTTTCCCGTTCACCCCGGTCAGCGAGTTCGGGGGCTTCATCTCCAAGATTCACGATCTCCATATACTGAAGGCCCTCGTAGGCATCCCGATGCACGGCTTTGATCCGATCAAAGGCCGCAGCAGCTAGAGGATCCTCCGAGAGTTTTCTTCGATACGGATCAAGGGACTCCGCCGAAAAACAGGCCGCCACTGAGTGTGAAGTCAAATCCGCACGCTGCCAAAAGCGGGCTTCCAAGCCACAGTCCCTCGCCCCCTCATCCCACAAGTGCCGAAGTGAACGAAGCAGTCTGGGTTCCACTCGAACAGCCCGGGAGCTCAATCCCAAGAGCCGTTCTAAGGCCGCCTCAGAGGCGGCTTCTGAAGGTTTCGGAGGGAGTTTGCTGCTGCGTTCCCATCGAATGGGTGTCCAGACTCGCATCAAGGGGTCCGGTAACGTATCGCTACGACAAGGCAGCAGAGCCAAGAGTTGACACCCTTGAGATTGCCAGGATTGCCCTAGACTCACCCAGCGTGCTTTTCTCAGCGAGCCCCCTTTTTCCAGGAGGCATCCCAGATCACCCAGAACCAGGACGGTGGCGCCGGGTTCGACGCCTAGCGCTTGCCAAGCCTGTTTTTCGGGCCAAAGGATTTCGGGAGTACGGTGCCCGTCTCGGAGAATAGAGATGCTGCTACCGGTTCCCGGCAGCAATTTCTTCAAGTGTTCAACGATGAGTTCCTGATCGTCCCAATAGGGCGTCAGATGACGGGAGCGATCAATAATAACCTGAAGATTTGTGCCCCAAGAGCGGCGACTCATTCGGGGAATTCGCTGCAACTCCTGTCCTCGGCTCAAGACCGACACCACACGATTGAGGTCCGGACGTTTCGTAGGCCGATTGAGTTGTGACTGATGTCGTAAACGAGTCAGAACTTCAGGAAAAGAGGCTAAGGGTTCAAAGTCCACTTGAACCTCAGCCCGAGGCACGACTTTGACCTCGACCATTTTGGCCAGCAGATCGACCGCCTTGATGACATCAAAACGTTCCGGACACCAAAACCGAGCAGGAGCGAGCGGTGTGCAGGCATCTGGAAGAGCAATTTTCGCCCGTTTTGAAGTCAGCTTCCTACGCGAGCGGCTTTTCACAAGGGGCTCAGACTCCGTCAGCGTCTGCTTCTGATAGCCGAGTGAGACCGCAAGCTCCGATTGCAATGCGTCCCCCCCGTGCGCCAGCGCACGCAACAAATCGGCTCTGCCTGCAAACGACGCTTTCATGCCGCTCCCGTATGCTTCTTGAGAGTAAACTCCTCAGTGGCTTTCAACAGCGCTAGGCGTTTGCGTTCTCCAGTCCCCAGGGCCATCACCGAACGCAGGAGATCGAAAAACTCTGCTTGTCCGGGTCGAGGCAAGGGACTCTCACGCCGGTCCTTCACTAACATCTCCGCTGCTTTTCGCAACAAAGTGGCCGATGCCTTCGGAAAGTGCCGCTTCCCTCGTTGGATCAGAAAATCCGCCAATTCCCCCTCGGCCGGCATCTCCAAATGCAACACTAGGCAGCGCCGGATAAAGGCGTCGGGCAGCACCCTCTCTTCATTCGTCGTAATGATGACCAAAGGCGCAGGCTCACTCATAGCGACGCGTTCACAATCCTGAGGTTCAAAATGACCAGAACCAAGTGCCTCCAGAAGGCCATTCGGCAAATCACTGTCGGCCTTATCAATTTCATCAATCAAGACCACCCGCCCTTCGGCGGGCTCGACATCGGAGTCATGGAGTTTTGCTTCCTCCCCGTAACGCTTCGACTGTTCCACGGCGCTGGTCCAGTCGAAGCCCCACCACAAGGGCCCTGGTTTCACGAAATTCCGCTCCCGTAAACGCTTCCTTACCGTCTCCTCATCACACTTCAGCACACCACAAACCTGGGCCTCAGCCAAACGACGCACGCTGTCAAACTGCCACAACAACTCTCGAGACTCGCAGCGGGCATCGACGACAAACGATATCAGAGGTCTTCCCAGTGCCTTCGCCGCAGCCATGGCGAGTTGGGTTTTCCCAACGCCCGGCTCCCCCCTGACCAACAAAGGGCGCCCCGCTGCCAAGGCACTCTTCACTGCCTTGCGACTACGATCACCAGGATCATCAAAGACATGCACCTGCTCAGGCACGCCCTCTCGGGCTTCGAGTGTTACAGACGTCACTTTGTCCAAGCGGTCCAAGGCCCGCCGCAAATCGAATCCGGCTTTCTTTTTTCTAGGCATGATCAGGTTTCTATTTCCAACGGTCTGAAAGAATCTGTAACACAGCATCTTCCGTATCTCGGGTGTCTGAGTGCGGATTAAGAACGATGAAAGCCAAGGACTTGATATGTCCGTTCACGATTTCAAGCAGCGATTCAAAGTCTCGGCGCAACTTCGCCGAACTCGGCATTTCAATGAGGCAGTACAAGTGGCACCAGCCTTCATCAGCGGTGCCGGAGACGATAGGACGCTCAGACTTCCGTTTGGCAAAAAGCTCAAAACTTCTAGCAAGCTTTTCTGACCACAGTACGACCTGGTCCTCGGGGGAGAGGGCCTCATCTCGCGGAGGGAGTGGCTTGACGATTAGCTTAGCGATGTCAACGAGCAGATTTTCAACTCGCTTAAGAACCGTGGGGCTATCCAGCGGTGGCGGAACAAAGTCGATCATGCCTTTACCTCGGCAATCTCTCCCATCTGGTTCGAGAAACTCGGGCTCTAGACCGTTCGCACAGGCACGAGTAATCTGGGCCAAAACCGGCGTCGCAGGGGCTGTTTTAACCAGGATAGTCCCTCCAGACCGGAGCTTCCGAGCCAAAGGAGCCACCGAATCTCGGGGAAAACCGAGAACAAAAACGATATTTTGTATCCGCCAGAGAACGTTCTGATCCGGCAAAGTCTCTGGATAATCCCGAGGTATCCGATCCAGCTGAGCGATCATTCGATCGAAGGTATCCGTATCCGAAATGTCATCTGCCAGGATATCAAAAAAACGTTGTCTCACGCGTTTCTCCAGAACTTCCGAATCATCGCTCACCAGAAAACCAAGAGCCAGTGCCACCCGCTGTCGACAAACTTGGCTGCACTTGGATAACCATCGACAAAACTGGCTGGCCAAGGAATCCAGCCATCGATCATAGGCAACCGGTTTCTTTTTCAGAGCGGATTTCTTTCTGACCGTTCGCTTTTTCGGCCGCTTCTTTGGCTTTGGAATGGGCGATTCCTTCTGAGAAATGACGGATAGAGCCGATCCCTGCTTTTCCAGTCGGTCCTGATAAACCCCTAGAATCTCGTGCGCGATCGTTTTAGCAGACTTCCTCTCTCGATTGATTCCCAAATCAAGTTTTGACCAGCCTGGAACTTCTGTTTCATCCATATGCACTGGAATCACGCGATCTTCTTTCCTACGAAAAACGAGACACTCACGCATCCCATCCCACTCCAGTTCACACCAAGGCTTAATATAGCTCTTGGAAAAAAAGGGAACCAATAGGAACGACTCCTCTCGGTAAATCCTTGTTAGCTTTAAATCCAGTCCCTTCCCTTTGAGCTCAGATTGGAACCAATCATCAAAGAAGACTTTCCCATCGAGTTCTTTTCTCAGCTCTTCAGCAACCCTTTTAACAAAGGACCGGTGTTCCCCAGGAAAGGACAGTGCGATGGCAAAACGCGACGAAGGAGAGACGGAGTTTTCACCAGATCCTTTTTTCACGGACTTCTTACTCTGCTTCTTCATCACTCTACGCTCCTCCATATCTAAGCATCGATAAGACTGCTAGCAACAAATGGAATATCTATAGAGTCTCGACGGATCCCCCTTATGTCGAGAGCAAAGACTTCAGAATAGAAGACCGAATAAGGAACGAGCCACGGAGATCATTGCGAAGCAGGCATCGAATAGACTGAAAAATCTCTGGAAATACTTATTAAACCCCTTCATACTTGTTTTTAGAATCAATCGATAAAGCAAAGACAAAGCCTCCAGTGATTCGAACCACAACACTTCCCTACTCGGCCCTCCTAGGGACCTTCATGCTCGGATTAAATCTTAACGGAGCTGTCATTATCAACGAACTGCGCACCAACCAACCAGGAACTGACAGTGATGAGTACGTTGAACTTCATTCAACGAATCCCGGAGAAAGTCTAGCAAACCTCTCCTACATCGTTATCGGCGATGGCCCCGCAGGCTCAGGAGTCATCGAGTCAGTCACAAACCTCGGCAACCATTCATTCGAAACCAAATTCTTTGTCATTGCAGAATCCAGCTTGATGCTTCCGGGCGTTTCTGTAGATCTGACCACTCAACTCAATTTTGAAAACAACGACAATGTTACCCACCTTCTAGTGAGCGAATTCACAGGTAGCATCGGAATGGATCTAGATATCGATGACAACGGCACGCTTGAGACACGCCCCTGGAACACGATTATTGATGGAGTCTCATTGGCGACAGATTCCGGTGATCACTTCTATGCACCAGACCTCGGATTGCCATCCGTAGAATCCAATAAGAATCCTGTTCCCACCCACATTTATCGACCGATGAATTCAGGAGCATTCAGAATAGGAAGCTTCGAGATTGGCCCCAATGACACCCCAGGAATGAGCAACAGCAGCGAAGGCTCATCAAGCCCGATCGAACGACGCATCCCAGAAATCCAAGGTTCCGGCTCAACGAGCCCTCTTGCTGGAACCATAGTAATCACTTCCGGTATTGTTGTGGGAGATTTTCAGGAGAACCACGAGCTACGGGGATTCTATCTCCAAGATCCGCTTGGCGACAATGACCCGGCGAGTTCTGATGGCATCTTCGTCTTCGATCCCGATGGCATGGACGTCGCTGAAGGGGATCACGTCGAAGTGACGGGGCTGGTCACTGAATTTAATGGGCTGACAGAGATCTGTCTCTTATACACATCTGACGCTGCCGACGACTCCTTACGTGTAGAT
>OJGX01000227.1_pt1 | contig 30151 bp, 24 predicted proteins | sample 1594661 | NCBI WGS metagenome assembly OJGX01 (sample SAMN05416839, study PRJEB24817) | seawater metagenome | isolation source: Sea water | place: Canada:Atlantic | collected 2013-07 | reverse complement strand
CCCAAACTAATATAAGAGAACTCATCAGCATAATACTCGGCTGTTAGGTCTATATTGTCTGACTCGTAATGTTCAAGATCGAAATTACCATACTCAATGCTTCGATCATCACCTAAAGAGTTGATCGTCGCATTTGGTGCCGACTCAGCAAAACCGGGACGTGAAAGTGAGCGCGAATAACCAGCGCGATAAATGATCTTGTCGCTTGCTGTGTATTTCACATTGATACTAGGAGATACGAAGGTGTAGTCCTTGGACATCTGCACTGGCGTCCACACTTCGTTCACGTATTGCTGTACGCTAGACTCAACATCGGTTTGCTCAATACGCACACCTGCAACAACGCGCAAGTTATCGCTATAATCCAACGTCGCCATACCATACAGCGCTAGAATATCTTCATTAGTGACAAAGTCTTCGGCAATTGAGCCTTCTTCGTCATACTCTGCTGTCGCGAAATACTGCTCTAATTGACGCGATGCGCTGCGTTCGATGAACGAACCAACATCTGCAGCAAAGGCGTGATTTGGAGAAATAGTGTGAAAATCAGCCAAGGTCACATCAGGCTCAGCGACATAAATATTGGCATCTAAGTCCTTCTCACGTGCACGATATTTAAACCCAAACTTCACAGTACCTGGCTTGCTAAATACGTCCATGTCTTTTTCGAAATCTGCGTGCACCGAGACTTCGCTGTCCTGCACAACCGATTTTTCGAACTCGACACCGTCAAGACCGTATGATGATAGTGGCGCATATCCGCCAATCAACGTAGTCGTTGGCTTATGTTTATCAGCCCAAGAAACGATACCAACAACTTCTGTGTCAGATCTGTACTTATTTCGGAAGGCCACATCAACGTTGTCTGTGTCATTCTCTTCGGCAAATGAATAGGCCAACTCATAGTTCGCGTTCCAACCATTTGCGAATGCGGTATCGCCGCCAATTGAATAAGCCTTGATCTGGCGCACTTCTACTCGGTCGCGAGTTTCTTGATCGTTATCAAATGTGGCGTAAGTGGCAAAGTCAGCACCTACTTCTATTACATCTTCCGTTTTGAATTCGCCTTTATAGCGCACTTCGTCATCGGTATATTCATTAAAAAGTGTTCGTAAAAATAGTGTCGTACTATCGCTAACAGCATAATCAAAATTGAGCGTTAGACCTAGGCGCTCGCGATCCAAATCATAGTAACGGCGCTCAAAGTCGTCATCCATGTAGTCATTGCCGTTATCCGCAACAGACCACCCATAACCAGTTTCGTTATTCTGTGAGATCACGTGTTTTTTTGCATAAGTCAGACCAAGCACGAAACCGGAGTTCTCCGACATCTTGCTAGCCCAAGTGAGCGATCCTTTAGGAGAATTACTCTCTGCAAGATCGTTATAAGCCGTATCAAGTTTCAATCGCACCATCGACTGATCCAGGTCCAATGAGGACAGCGTACGGAAATCTACACGGCCACCAATAGAATCTGCGTCTTGGTCTGGAGTTAATGATTTTGATACTTCTATTGAGTCAAGCAAGTCTGTAGGCAGGCCATCTAACAATACGGCTCGTCCAGCTTCTGGCGCTACGATCGAAGAGCCATTTAGGTAGATTGAATTTAGGTCAGGTGAGAACCCGCGCACGACAACATAGCGCCCTTCCCCTTGATCATTCTCAACCGAGATTCCGGATAGGCGTCGCATCGACTCCGCAGCAGTAGTGTCTGGAAAATTACCCAATGCATCGGAATCAACAACAGATAAAACGCGATCGGCATTGCGCTGTTTTGAAAGTGCGGAAGTTAGGCTAGCGCGTGAACCTGTCACTATAATGGTGTCCACTTCTGCTTCTACAGCAGAGCTATTTTGTGCTGCCGCGATGCTGCTAAATAGAACAGTGTGGACTGCTCCTAACGCTAACAATGCGATGCGGGAAGATTTAACTCGTTGACTCATTTTCGATGTACCCCTTGATGGCCTCATTTTGTTTTCGCGCCTACAGTAGCGTCAAAATGTGACAGTTTTTTTGCTAGAACCGCCTCTTTACATGAATACATCTAATCGTCACGCAATGGTCATACGGCTGACTTCTTATCTTCATGCAAATGCAACAAAGTCACCCAATCGACACATAAATGTCTTTTTTGCTCGTGAGAGAATTGACTAAAAATAACGGGGTGCGTAGACTTCGCGCCTTGTAAGAAGGCAGAGAAAATTGCGCTTACAGTACAGATTGAATTGTTAGGTGCTCGCAGCTTCGAATAGGAGGCTTCGAGATAATTGGGAAGCTGGTTCAATGCCAGCGCTGCCCCCGCAACGGTAAGGAGTATTGTCCGAGCAGACATACTCCAAGCCCGATACCAGCCTAACAAAAGATTTCACCTTATGATGAAGCGGAGGGCTCCATCGGTGGTCGGTTCTATCGCCCTATGGCGATGCTTTCCTTCCGCTTCCCTCCCTCATGAATCTACTTTCATTGAGGACATACCATGCAACACCGCACACTCTTAGCATTGACATGCTCACTTAGCGCAAGCATCCAACTAGCAAACGCACAGGAAGACACTCAGAGCTTAAGCGCCCTAGAAGAGATCATTATCACTTCTAGCCGCATTGAAACACCACTTCGACAAATCGGCACATCCGTGAGTATTATTGATGCGTTGAGCATTACTAATGACGGCAGTGCGTCATTAATTGACGTGTTGAGAACACTACCCTCAATTAGCGTCACCAACGCCGGCGGTGCCGGACAAGTGAGCAATCTGCGTATTCGCGGCGAAGAAGGCTATCGCACGTTGACACTATTGGACGGCATCAAGCTCTCTGACCCAAGTGCAACCCAAGTACAGCCACAACTAGAACACTTGCTTAGCAGTGGAGTAGAACGCGTTGAGATATTGCGTGGACCACAGGGTCTGCACTACGGTGCTGATGCTGGCGGTGTTGTGAATATTACAACTGAGAAAAATACCGGCCCTCTCGACACGCAGATTGAAGCCTCTTCTGGGAGGTTCGGTACTCAGCAAGTGGCAGCAAAACTCAGCGGCGGCAATGAGCGCGCAGATTTTTTTGTCTCCGGCACCGACTTTCAGACCGATGGATTTAACGCACGCCTTGCTGACAGTGTACTAGCAGACGATGACGGGTATGAAAACACAACTTTGCACGCACGCGTTGGCGTTAACGCTAGCGACACGCTACGCCTCAATGCGGTCATTCATGATGTCAACAGCGATAGCGAATACGATGCCTGCTACGATTCAGCGACTTTCTCGACTGTGCATCAGTGTAATGCGACTTACGACCAGCAGGCACTGCGCCTATCTGCAATCTTAGCGACCGAGTATGGCAGCCATGGACTTGCATGGTCGGGTACACAGACCGACCGCGAATACTTTACTCTCGGGCAATCGGGCTTCGCCTCAGAGGGCGAGCTGCAACGCGTTGAATACATCGGTCAGTATACCGCTGCGCAAAATTTTGAACTCGTATATGGACTAGACATCGAGCAGGAAGAGAACAACGGCGATAGCCGCGATCAGTTCGGTTATTACGCAGAATACTTGAGCAAATTCTCAGAGGATCTTTTCGTCACTGCCGCCATACGCCGCGATGATAACGACGACTTCGGCACTCATAACAGCTACCGCTTGAGCGCCGCGAGACTGATCGACCTAGAGGGTGGTCATACACTGAAATTACGTGGGGCCTATGGCACAGGATTTCGTGCACCCAGCCCTTATGAGTCTAGCTACAACAAGGGGCCATTCGCCTACCCACCTGCTTCAAACACTAGCCTTAAAGAAGAAACGAGCAAAGGGCATGAACTCGCACTCGAGCTGTTTACGCAAAGAGGTTCGCGCTTTGAAGTGGTGTATTTCGACCAACGCATAGAAGATGCTATTTATTACGATCTCACTACCTACAGCGGCTACTTGCAAGATATCGGTGAAAGTCGCTCAAACGGTGTAGAGTTCTCTACTAGTATTGCGCTGCATGCACAACTAACACTGCAAGCAAACTATACTTACAACGAAACTGAGCGCCCCGACGGCAGTCAGCGTCAATTGCGTCCGCGTAATCTCGCTAACGTGAATCTCGCTTGGAACAGTCGTGATAGTAGAACCTTGGTATCGGCGTTTTATCGTCGCTCAGCAGATACGCAAGATGCTATCGGCGGCGTCCCCGTATCATTAGACGCTATCGAAGTGTTTGACCTCACCTCAAGTTTCCAGCTCAATGAGTCAGTACAATTATTTGCTCGCATCGAGAACCTCTTCGATCAAGATAACGAGGAGATTCTCGGCTATAACACCACTGGGCGTGCCGCCTATGTCGGCTTTAGAGCACACTTTTAAACCGATTAAGAGGTCAATATGAGCAACGACACAGAACGTAATCAACGCCACAAACGCGCAATGCAGCGCAAGAAAGCCCTCGTCGATGAACGCATTGCAGCAGCAGACATCGATAAAGGCTTGATGGTAGTGCTAACCGGTAACGGCAAAGGCAAAAGCTCTTCGGCTTTTGGCATGCTGGCCCGCAGCGTTGGCCATGGATTACGTTGTGGTGTTGTGCAATTCATCAAAGGGCAATGGGAGTGCGGAGAGCAATTGCTCTTCGACTCCCATCCTTTGGTGGAATTTCATGTCATGAATACCGGGTTTACATGGGAGACTCAAGACCGCGAGGCCGATATTACCGCCGCCAAATCGACTTGGACGCATGCGAGTGCGCTACTCAAAGATCCAGATGTCGACGTAGTCTTGTTAGATGAACTGACCTATATGTTGACCTATGGGTATCTCGATGCCGAAGAAGTGCTGTCTTGCCTTAAACAGCGTCCTGCGGGGCAACACGTGATCATTACGGGCCGTAACGCCAATGCTGCGCTCATTGAAATGGCCGACACTGTTAGTGAAATACAGGACACCAAACATGCCTTCAATCAAGGCATTCGTGTGCAGAAAGGAATCGATTACTAATGCGCATGATGCAACTGATAATCGCTCTGATACTTTGCTGTACAGGCACGAATAGCCTAGCTCAGAGCATTTCTGTCATTGATGATGCAAACCGTGAAGTAACGCTACCTGGGCCTGCTCAACGCATTATTAGCCTCGCCCCTTCGCTCACTGAATTACTTTTCGTTGCCGGGGCTGGCAATCGAATTGTAGGAGTCAGCGAATTTAGTGATTTCCCGCCGCAAGCGCAAGGCCTCCCAGTGGTGGGGCGTTACGATCTACTAGATATGGAGGCTATCGTCGCCTTCGGCCCCGACCTAATCATTGCTTGGCAAAGTGGCAATCCGCAAGCCGCTGTGCAACGCCTTATTGATCTCGGGTTCAATGTTTACCTCGCCGAGCCACGCACGCTTGCGAGCATTGCGCAGCAGATCGATAACTTTGGCCAATTAGCTGGCACTCAGAACACTAGTGACGCAGCAGTGCGATATTTCAATGAACAGCTAGCCGCACTCACCGCTCGCTACGCCAATGCTGCGCCGGTTTCGGTATTTTATCAGGTATGGAATGAGCCCCTAATCAGCGTGGGGGGGAATGAATTAATTAATGACATCATCAGCCTATGTGGCGGCCGCAATATCTTTGCCGACCAAGGCTTAGCCCCAAAAATCAGCATCGAGGCCGTTTTATCGCGCAACCCTCAGGCTATCATTGCCAGCGGGATGGATATTGCTAGACCACAATGGCTTGATGACTGGCTGCGCTGGCCGCAATTACAAGCTGTTGAGAAAGACCACCTTTACTTTATCCCCCCCGATCTCGTGCAACGCCACAGTCTTCGAGTGTTAAGCGGCGCATTACAAATGTGCGCCCAGCTAGAGCAAGTGCGCGCAAACTAGGGGCTAAAGCGGCATGCATTGGCTCGAAGTGGAATAAAACGGGACATCTTTGGCTCATTTTTTGAGCCTATTCAGTCTTTTGCCCCATTAGCGCTTATAATTCGTCCATTATATTGGTGAATATTTAAGCATGCTAAATCATAGACTAATCACTGCACTCTTTTTCTCGCTCTGCGCGATGAACACGAGCGCCAACACCCTGACCATTTTGACATGGGAAGCCTATTTTGCGGACGAAGTAATCGCACAATGGGAGGCCAGCACCGGTGCGCAAATCAAACAAATCCACTTTGATTCCGACGAAGTGCGTAACGCTATTTTGTATACCGCCGAAATCAGCCAGATTGACTTAGTAACAATAGACCCGATTAACGCTGCGATTTTTAGTAAATATCAAACCTTCCTCCCTCTCAACGAGCACAATACCCCCCCCAATCTTCGTCACGCGAACGCACTGTGGACTCAACGCTGTGGCCCTAATACCACCCCCTACTTATGGGGCACTCTTGGCCTAGCCTACCGCAAAGACAAACTAGCTAAAGCTCCAAACTCATGGCGCGAGCTATTATTCCCTGCCCCCGAACTTAAGGGCCACATTGGGCTATTGGCAAATTATGGCGATACGCTCGCACCTTCACTTCTTATTCGTAATGAGTCAGCCTCAACAAATAGCGAGCCGGTGCTGAGAGAGGTCTTCTCTGAGCTAAAAGAGCTGATACCCTCAGTACTAAGCTTTGACTACCCAATCACCTATATCCACAACAATCCTATGGATGAGGAACTGCACCTAGCACTCGCCTACTCAGGAGATGACAAAGAGCTGAACAATTTGAGTGGAAGCGAAAACTGGGCATACGTAGTTCCCAAGGAAGGCAGCATGATGTGGGGAGAATGCCTGGGAGTTTTGAACAAAGCGCCGCAATCTGAACTGGCTTTGAACTTCATCAACTTCTTGAATATTCCTGAGATCGCCGCGCGAAACTCCGAAGCCCTTGGTATTGCCACCACCAATGATGCAGGATACGCATTACAAAGCAGTGCCTTTCGTGACGAACATGCCATGCTGCCCAGCTCCGAAAAGTTGCATCGCTACACAGGCGAATACAGCAAAGAAGGAGTACTGCTGAGGAATCGCATAATAACAACATTGGTAGAGCTACATGAATCTCAATAAGCGTGCCTTATTGGTCATTACTCCAGTTATGCTCCTGAGCTTCATTGTTGCCTCAATGATCGTATATGAGCTTGCGCGTAATTTTCTTGAGCGGCAAGAACAATACAGACTAAACAATGCCGTTACTCAATTGGCGAGTGTTTTTGGGCGCTATCAAATTTTCTCCGAAAGCTTTCTAGTATCTGTCACTCAAAGCCACGCATTGAATCAATACCTACAGTTTCCCGATGATCTGAGCAGAGAATATACCCTTGTCAAAACTATCGAAGATAATCTCCGTGCGAGTACAGGACTAGATCCAGACTACCTTAGCATCACCATCGCAACGCAAACCCCAGAGGCAAGCATTACCAACCACGTTGAGATCAGTGCAGACCCATTTAGTGAAATTAGCGAGCCACTTAAAGAGTATGTGTTATCTTCCTTTGATGCAGGAGCATTAGAGCGTTGGGACTATATCCCTACATCTGTAAATCAAACTCTCTTGGTGAAAACGCAGTTTATCAGCCCGCTAACCTATACCCGCCCTCTTACCACACAATTGGATGAGGCACTGGCCATAGTCGTTGCCATAGACCCCACGGAATTCAATACACTGCGTGCAAGCCTAGAGGCTGAGCTGAACGCGCCATTTATCATCAGCACTTTCGCCCAAACGCCGAGTATTCTTTCAGCCTCCACGCCTTTGCTCGATGACTTGTACTTACAAGTAATCTTGCCACGTAATTATTTGCAACAACAATTAACACCTCTAGCCTTGTGGCTCACACTAATCAGTCTCATCTTTGCCGCCGCCGCTTCTATCTGTCTGTATGGGCTTATCAATAAGCATATCACTCGACCTGTTCTTGAATTAGAAAGAGACTTGGCGCATGCCCTATCCAATCGTCAGGCTCAGATCCCCGAACGTCATATGGGAGACGATGAAATTGGCGCTCTTGCTCGTACATTCAACACCTTGTTTCACTCCCTCTCACACTCATACGACGAAACCAAACGTCTCATGGAGCGCGATACCCTAACAGGGCTTTACAATTTAGGCGTGATCAATCAATTGGGGCAGGAGGCTTTACTTCAGGCAGAAAACTCGTCAGAGGAAGTCGCACTACTCGTACTGGACCTCGACAATTTTAAATTCGTCAATGACAAATACGGGCACCGCTTTGGCGACCAATTGCTTAGCGCTTTTTCACAGAGCTTAAGCGACATCGCTGTTATTAGATCGTCAAACATCGATAGAAAAATAGGCCCATATATTGTTGCCGGACGCGTCGCTGGTGATCAATTCTGTTTAATGATCAAGCAGGAACGAGCAGTCGATGCAGCTTCTGAGATAGCACAAATGATTCTCAAACAGCTCGATGAAGGCTTACATTTCGCCAAATCACGTTTTCCTATCACTGCCAGTATCGGGATTGCGGTATACCCACAAGATGGCGACACGTTTAGCCAATTGATCTTAAACGCCGACACCGCGATGTATCAAGCTAAAATGCAGGGCAAAAACCAAGCCGCATTTTATTCGCAAGAGCTTGCACAAAAACTGCGGCGCCACCAGGAGGTCGAAAGCGCACTAAAACTTGTCAATCCAGACTTAGAATTTAAACTCGTTTATATGCCACTGCTGAATGTCAAGACAGGCGAGCTCGACGGTTTCGAAGCCCTACTGCGATGGCATTCACGCAAACTAGGCAATGTAGACCCTGATGAGTTCGTGCCTATTGCGGAGTCTTGCGGTGTGTATAGGATGATTGATGAGTGGGTGATCAACAAAGGCTTATCAACTTACCCCGCCATACGAAAAATGCTCGCTCGCGACTTCAAAATGTCGTTGAATATCTCCTCGGCACAGCTACAAGTCTCTGAGCTTACCGAACTACTGGCTCGTTGCACAAAACGCTATGACATTGCGCCCCATAATATTCAGTTAGAGATTACCGAAACCGTCAACATTGAATACACACCGCATGCACAGCAGTTCCTTAAAAAACTAGCCGAAACCGGATACCTATTAGCCTTGGATGATTTTGGGGCAGGGTTCACATCGCTATTAAGAATTGTCGAGTATCCCATCGCAATGGTGAAATTTGATAAAGGGTTTATTGAGCAGACGTTGAAGCGTGGCAATCGACAAATACTCAAACCGCTGGTTGAGCTTTGTCACTCGAACGGCATGTTGGTCACGATGGAGGGGGCGGAGTCGCAGGAAGACGTAGACTTGTTGAGCACCTTCGATTGCGACTTCATTCAAGGCTATTTCTTAGGGCTACCCAGCTCGTTTGAAGAGATGGAACAGGCTATGCACAAATTACGTGCACAGAGCACACCAGAACCTCTATGAACCCCTTAGCCCTAAGCATTACAAATTAATCTATCCGCGGCATATGCCCGAGCTTTCGCGCTTTCACTGCAAGGTAGTTTTCATTGTGAGAATTGTACCCAGTATGAATGGCAACACGCTCTTTTACCGCATAGCCCAAGTTTTCTAGTGCTTTGACTTTGCGCGGATTATTCGTCAACAACCGCAACTCCTTCACATTAAAATGATCCAGCATCGGCCTGCAGATTTCATACTCACGACCGTCAGCCAAGAAACCTAACTGCTCGTTTGCCTCTACAGTATCGGCCCCTTTGTCTTGCAAGGCATAGGCGCGGATTTTGTTGAGCAGACCAATACCACGGCCCTCCTGACGAAGATAGAGGATTAAACCTTTGCCTTCTTTTGCGATCGCTTGCATGGCATAGCGAAGTTGCGGCCCACAGTCACAACGCAAACTGAACAAGGCATCACCTGTGAGGCACTCTGAGTGCACCCGGCATAGCACGGGTTCATCTTTATCGAAATCCCCCATAGCAAGCACCACATGCTCTTTGCCAGTACTAGGATCTTCAAAACCATGTATCGAGAAATCGCCCCACTGCGTGGGCAAATCTGCTCCTGCTATGAATTTAACTTGCACTCACACAACCCTCTTCAATTTATAATTATTACCGCGATTTGCAGACAAATGAAGGCCATCACACCGGCCAAGACATCGTCTATCATAACTCCAAAACCACCACTGACATTCTTATCGAGCCAACGAATCGGCCAGGGTTTAACAACGTCAAAAAAGCGAAATAAAACAAACCCCACAGCGATCCAAAGCCAACCAGGTGGTGCCAAAAACATTGTTAGCCAATACCCTACAAACTCATCCCACACGATGCCGCCATGGTCGTGCACGCCGATATCCTGAGCGGTTCTTCCACACAGGAATAAACCTAGGGCAAAGGTTACCACTAAAAACAAGCCATACAGTGGCCAACTTAAGTCTGGCAACAACAGCAAATATATCGGCACAGCCATCAACGTCCCAAACGTGCCAGGGGCCACAGGTACAGCTCCGCTCCCAAACCCGAATGCTGCAAAGTGCACTGGATTACGCCAAACCGAACTAGGCGTTGTCGCCATTAGACCACTCCCTGCGCTTGTGTTTGTTGCTGCGTAAAGTGATTGTATCCACGAATATTAAGCACTGTCTCTTGCCCTTTTTGTTGCCAACGGACCGTACTGCCTTTCTCTATAATTCCAATACGCTGTACAGGAATATTGCACTGCTCAAACTGTTGTTGCATTTGTGCAGCGAATCTTGGCGCAATCGTAAAACATAGCTCGTAGTCGTCACCGCCACCCAACGCAAGTGCCTGACGTCGTTCATTTGCCACGGCCTCACAAAACGCCGCCGACATAGGCAAAGCCGATAGCTCGATACTCGCCCCTACGCCGCTCGCTTTGAGAATATGCAATAAATCTGATGCCAGACCATCGGAAAGATCGATACATGATGAAGCGAGTGATCTTAAAATTTGCCCGGCTAGCAATCGCGACTCTGGCTCGTAGAACGCCTGTACCAATGCCGCTTGTGACTGCGCCGATAATTCTTTTGACGTCTTGCCTTGTAACACTGCCAACCCTGCCGCAGCATCGCCTAAGGTACCCGTGACGTAAATATAGTCCCCGACTTGTGCGCCATCGCGGCGAAGCCCTTCTCCAGCTGGCAACTCACCATGCACTTGAATACAAATAGTTTTGCTAGCCAGACTTGGATTGGATGCAGTCAGATCCCCCCCAACAAGGGTGCAGCGATGCATTTTTGCAACCTCGGCTAGACCTCGACTAAAGGCTTGCAACCAATGTTCGTCGTTCTCAGGCAGGCTCAATGCGAGTGTAAAACATACTGGTCGCGCGCCCATGGCTGCCAAATCACTTAAATTGACAAGTAGGCTACGCTTGCCCAGTGAATACGGATCTGAATCTGCAAGAAAATGTACGCCCTCTTGCAAAAGATCCATCGACATCGCTAAACGACAATGGGGCGCCAATTCCAACAAAGCACAGTCATCACCGATCCCTAGTGCCACCTCAGGCACGCCAAACGCAAGTGCGTCGGCGTTGAAATAGCGTTGAATAATGTCGAACTCGTCAGACGCCAATGGTAGAAGACCTCAAGCATTTAGGGATGACATCGAGCGTTATTCACGCTGCTTTAGACTTCAAGAGTCCTGATTTGCCGCGCTGCTTTATCAAGTATGCCATTGATATACTTGTGGCTATCAGTTGCTCCAAAAATGCGAGCAAGCTCGACACTTTCATTGATTACAACCTTGAATGGAATGTCGATGCGATGTAGCAACTCATACATGCCAAAGCGAAGCAGCGATAGCTCTATTGGATCCAGCGCTTGTATATCTCTATCGAGGTAAGGAATGATTGCTTCGTCGAGCTGCGCAGCGCGCGGCACAATCGCGGGAAAGACTTCATTAAAATATTTCCAGTCGATTTTTCCTAGATAGTAGGCACGAAACTCTGCCTGAATATCACTCGCAGAAGCATTGGCCAATTGCCATTGATAAAGCGCTTGCAACACCATGCGACGCGCTTTCTGGCGTTCACTCAGCTTTTTCTTTGGGCTCTCCGATTCTGCAATTGCATTCGGAGGTAGATTTATTGGCACGCCTGAAGAGTCTGACACTAATTTCACCTACGCACTCAACTTTTTAATGACACTAACCATTTCCAACGCCCCGAGTGCGGCCTCGGCGCCTTTGTTACCCGCTTTAGTGCCGGCACGTTCAATCGCTTGCTCTATGGTATCAACAGTCAACACACCAAAAGCGACTGGAATTTTGCTTTCTAGGCTGATCACACTCAGGCCTTTCACACACTCCCCTGCCACATATTCAAAGTGTGGGGTTCCACCACGAATGACCGCGCCTAATGCGATTACGGCATCATAGCTTCCAGCATCCAAGACATTCTTCGTCAGTACTGGCAACTCGAAGGCGCCCGGTGCTTTCACCACGGTAATGTCAGATTCCTCAACACCATGGCGCACAAGCGCATCGATCGCGCCCTCTAACAATTTGTCGACTACAAAGCTGTTAAACCGAGCCACTACGATTGCGTATTTCGCAGAACCGCTGTGAAAGTCCCCTTCGATTACTCTGATATTACTCATTTTCTAATCACCTATATTTCGCTGTTGGGCACTTGGCACCCACTTATTTTTCGCCATCTTGTGTATCGCTTACGAGGCTTTCGTCGAAGGGCACAAAATCGACCACTTCCAGATCAAAACCCGAAATTGCTTGGAAACGAGCTGGATAACTTAAAAGGCGCATTTTTCCAACCCCTAGATCACGCAGTATTTGCGAACCGGTCCCAATCGTCAGGTCATTGCCCTGCCGATTTGGGTGCGCCCCAGCCGCACGACTGCCAAAAGCATTTTCCAGCGTCGTATCGATATTTTCTGCATATTCATTCCCCGATAGTAACACAGCGACGCCTTTACCTTCTTGTGCGATTCGTGCGAGCGCCGTACTAAACGACCAGTTGGGCGACTGGGGTTTGATCACATCACAAACATCGCGCAGAGTATTGGCGATATGAACGCGCACGAGCGTTGGCTCCTGTGCTGAAATTTCTCCCATGCTCATCGCGATGTGCGTCCCGCCCATGATTTGGTCTTCAAAGGTATGCAGAACAAATTCGCCATGGGCGGTTTGCACTGTGTGGGACTCTTTGCGAGTTACCGTGTGCTCGTGGGCAATACGGTAGTGGATTAAATCCACAATAGTGCCAATCTTGAGCCCATGTTGCTCTGCAAATTTTTCCAGATCAGGACGACGTGCCATTGTGCCGTCTTCATTCATGATCTCGACAATGGCCGCGGCGGGCGTAAAGCCTGCGAGCCTTGCTAGATCACAACCAGCCTCTGTGTGGCCTGCGCGCTGCAAAACACCGCCTGGTTGTGCCATGATTGGGAAAATATGCCCAGGTTGCACGATATCTTCTGGCTTGCTATCACGCGCGACGGCAACTTGAATCGTCCGCGCTCTATCGGCAGCAGATATTCCCGTCGTAACGCCAGTTGCCGCTTCTATCGAAGCAGTAAAATTAGTGTGAAACTGCGCCGCATTGTTATTGACCATCGGCTGTAAATTCAAAAACTCGCAGCGCTCGCGACCAAGCGTTAGGCAAATTAAGCCACGCGCGTGCTTTGCCATAAAGTTGATATCTTCTGTCTGCACACGTTCAGCAGCGATTACGATATCCCCTTCGTTCTCTCGATCTTCATCGTCCATCAAGATCACCATCTTGCCTTGACGAATATCTTCAATAATCTCTTCTATCGTGTTCAAATTCATTAGCTAGTTCACTTACGGAAATATTTTCCGTTTTACGATTAAATGCGTCCTACTTTTTAATATCCCTGAACACTCACGCGGTTTGCTTCAAACAAAACCATTCTCTGCCAATAAAGAGCGCGTCAGCGTCTGCGCTGATGACGATTTTTCATCAGCCGCTTTGTCGCCTAATAATAAGCGTTCAAGGTAGCGAGCAATAACGTCGACCTCGAGATTCACTTTAGCTCCCACGCGATAATCTTGAATTATCGTTTCAGCCTGCGTGTGGGGAATAATATTAACGCTAAAGGTCGCGCCACTTACTGAATTGACGGTTAGACTTGTGCCGTCGATACAAATAGAACCTTTATGAGCAATATATTTGGCGAGATCGTCGGGGGCCCGAAAATCCATTCTGATACTCGCGCCATCAGGGCGTAAGTCCAGTAACTCACCGACGCCATCAACATGCCCGCTTACTATATGCCCACCTAAGCGTTTTGTCGGCGTTAGCGCTTTTTCCAAATTGAGCTTACTGCCATTGCTCAAACCATGTAGCGTCGTGTATTGCATCGTCTCATTCGATACATCAACCTCAAACAAGTCTTGCGCCAAACGAGTCACAGTCAAACACACACCATTGACAGCAATACTGTCGCCAAGAATGACATCGCCAAAATCTAACGTGCCACTAGTCACAGTTAAGCGCCACTCCCCACCGCGCAATTTCAGATCGGCGACACAGCCCAGGGCTTCAATAATTCCTGTAAACATAGGTTCTCCGCTTAACTTAGCGATTAATGACTTGCGCTGTAATTCTGCAATCACCAGCGATATCAGTGGCGTCGACAATCTTCAGGCCAATATGGTCTGCCATATGTTGCAATCCGGGAAGTTGTAATAAGGGCAGCGCATCGCTACCCAGAAATTTTGCGCCAATATAGATTATGACTTCATTGACCAAGCCCGCCTGGATCATCGCGCCACTAAGCGTTGGCCCTGCTTCCACCATGACCTCATTACAAGAATAATCTTGGGCGAGCACTCGCATGGCCGCCTGCAAATCGACGCGACCGCCTGGCAATGTCTCTACACTTAGGATTTTTGCTGCACTGCCATCGAAACGTTGTAATTGGCTAGAATGCGGCGCACCAACCATAAACAGCACATCCCCAGGCAATTGCAATACTTTTGACTCTGGCGGCGTTCGCAATGACGAATCAAAAATGACCCGATACGGCTGACGTTCAGCGATCGCTTGCGCCTCTTTGTGCTGCAATTGTTCTGCTCGCACATTCAAGGCTGGATCATCACTAAGAATTGTATTGACGCCAGTGACCACAGCGCATGACTCGGCGCGCAAGCGCTGCACATCAGAACGAGCTTGTGGACCGGTAATCCATTGACTCTCACCAGAGGCCATTGCTGTTCGCCCATCAAGGCTCATGGCCATTTTGCAGCGCACAAAAGGCAAACCTTCTGTCATACGGCGGATAAACCCGCGATTGAGCGCCTTGGCTTCGTCCTCTAAGATTGGGCCTTCGACCTTAACTCCTGCATCGCGAAGCGCTTGCACCCCCTTGCCCGCCACAAGTGGATTCGGGTCAAACATTGCAAACACTACTTTTTCAATGCCGGCGTTAATGAGTGCTTGAGTGCAAGGCGGTGTCCTACCGAAATGGCAGCACGGCTCTAGCGACACATAAGCAGTCGCTCCTTTGGCAAGCTCTCCTGCGGCCAAAAGCGCATTGACCTCCGCATGATGCTCACCGGGTTTTTCATGCAAGCCAGTACCAACGACTTGACCATCGCGCACTATGACGCAGCCCACACGCGGATTAGGTGCGGTGCTGTAGACGCGCTGCGCAGCATCGATAGCGAGCTGCATGAAAGTCTGTGCGGTACTGTCCATTAGGAACCTAAGCTACTTCAGTTATCGTTCGCCAAGCGATCAATCTCGGCTCTAAACTCGTTCAAATCCTTAAAGCTACGGTACACAGATGCAAAGCGTACAAACGCCACTTCATCAAGTTGCCGCAGCTCTTGCATGACTTGTTCACCGACGATGCGCGAAGGTATCTCGCGCTCGCCGGTTGCTCGAAGGTGGTTCTTGATACGATTGATTGCCTCATCAATCTTTTCTATACCGACGGGGCGTTTCTCTAAGGCTTTGGTCAAACCTGAGTGCAACTTGGCTTCGTCAAATGGTTCGCGGTTGCCGTTCTGTTTGATGATTCGCGGCATTACCAACTCAGCAGTTTCGTAAGTGGTAAAGCGCTCGGCGCAGGTAATACATTCTCGCCGACGGCGCACTTGGTTTCCTTCAGAAACGAGGCGCGAGTCGATCACTTTAGTATCCAGTGCGTTACAGAACGGACAATGCATAAACGTTTCCTAAGAGTGGCGCGTCGGCGAATACTGCGATTAGCCGTAAACTGGGAAGCGCGCACATAGTGCTAACACTTTCGCCTTTACAGACTCAATAACGCTTTCGTCTTCGATGTTATCTAGCACATCGCAAATCCAAGTCGTCAGCTCTTTCACTTCAGCCTCTTTGAAACCGCGACGAGTAACAGCCGGAGAGCCTATACGCAGGCCGCTAGTGACAAAGGGTGGGCGTGGATCATTCGGCACTGCGTTTTTATTGACCGTGATATTGGCACGACCAAGGGCTGCATCGGCGTCTTTACCTGTGATCTCTTGTTTCACGAGACTGAGTAAGAACAAATGATCGTCAGTCCCATTGGAAACGATGTCGTAGCCACGATCGATGAAGCCTTGCGCCATGGCCTGTGCGTTCTTCACGACCTGACGTTGATACTCTTTGAACTCATCACTCATGGCTTCTTTGAAACAAACCGCTTTCGCCGCGATCACATGCATCAAAGGCCCACCCTGACTTTCAGGAAATACGGCGAAATTGAGTTTCTTTTCAAGCTCTGGGTTGGCACGCGCCAGAATAATACCACCGCGTGGACCACCGAGTGTTTTATGGGTAGTCGATGTTGTGACATCCGCAATATTCACTGGGCTTGGGTAAACGCCAGCGGCCACTAGACCAGCAATGTGCGCCATATCGACTACCAGATAAGCGCCTACTTTATCGGCGATCTCACGGAAGCGTTGCCAGTTCACAATACGGGAATAGGCTGAGAAGCCAGCCATGATCATGCGTGGCTTGTGCTCTAGAGCTAGGGCTTCTACCTGCTCGTAGTCGATCTCACCCGTTTCGCTGTTCAAGCCATATTGGACAGCATTATAAATTCTGCCTGAAAAACTGACGCTCGCACCGTGTGTAAGGTGACCGCCATCGGCGAGGCTCATACCAAGAACGGTTTCGCCCGGCTTAAGCAATGCCATATAAACGGCCGCATTGGCCTGGGAACCCGAATGCGGCTGAACGTTAGCGTAATCCGCCCCGAAGAGCGCCTTTACACGTTCGATGGCTAATGACTCAACCACATCAACATGCTCACAGCCCCCGTAATAACGCTTACCTGGGTAGCCTTCGGCATATTTATTCGTCAACGCACTCCCTTGAGCTTCCATTACACGTGGGCTCGTGTAGTTTTCCGAAGCTATCAATTCAATGTGCTGTTCCTGACGGACACTCTCGGCTTTAATTGCGGCATCGAGTTCAGGATCAAATCCGGCAATGGTCATATCGCGACTAAACATTCAGTTCCCCATAGTCTGGCAAAGTTTCAGTGGAGCGCCATTTTACAGCATGACCCTATTCGGGGCATCCTATAAGTTGCTCTAAAACAGGGTTTATAGCGGATATTTTTGCATTATTACTATGAATTGACTGCATCTTGTCATTGTTTGGCTCACCCGCGGCCGAACATTGTTACTTTCAAGGCATCTTCGCTCAGCCAGCCGAGCAGCCCCTCATTTCCCCTTAGAATATGTGCCATAATGAGAGCCGAAACGGCCGCCGCGACGGCGCTAGCGTATTATTTAGATCTATCAGGAATGACCTCCATGGCACAGTTCGTTTACACCATGCATCAGGTGGGAAAAATAGTCCCACCCAAGCGCGAAATCCTTAAAGACATCTCTCTGTCCTTCTTTCCCGGCGCAAAGATCGGCGTACTCGGCCTCAACGGCTCAGGAAAGTCGTCATTGCTGCGCATCATGGCCGGCATAGACAAAGACCACCATGGTGAGGCTCGGGCGCAAACCGACATCAACATCGGCTATCTTCCCCAAGAGCCTGCACTAAACTTGGACAAAGACGTGCGTGGCAATGTCGAAGAGGGTATCGGCGATATCATGGCGTTGGTAGAGCAATTCAATGCTATTAGTGATCGCTTCGCCGAACCTATGAGCGATGACGAGATGAACGACTTGCTTGAGAAGCAAGGCGAGCTACAAAACGCTATTGATGCCAGTGAGGGCTGGGACGTTGAACGCAAACTTGAAATTGCCGCCGACGCACTGCGCTTGCCAGCTTGGGATGCCGATGTAAGCACTCTATCGGGCGGTGAGAAACGACGCGTCGCGCTTTGCCGTCTGCTACTGTCCAAACCTGATATGCTGTTACTAGACGAGCCAACCAACCATTTAGACGCTGAGAGTGTCGCGTGGCTAGAGCGCTTCCTTCAAGATTACCCAGGCACCGTCGTAGCGATCACCCACGACCGCTACTTTCTGGACAATGCCGCCGGCTGGATACTTGAGCTGGACCGCGGTCACGGCATTCCTTACGAAGGCAATTACACCAATTGGCTTGAAACTAAAGAGCAACGTCTCGCGACCGAATCTAAGCAAGAGGCTGCACGTGAGCGCACTATCAAATCGGAACTCGAATGGGTTCGCGCCAATCCGAAAGGTCGGCAAGCCAAAAGCAAGGCACGACTGGCACGCTTTGAAGAGCTCAATTCACAGGATTTCCAAAAGCGCAACGAAACGACCGAACTCTATATTCCACCAGGCCCTCGTCTTGGCGATGTCGTGATCGAAGTGGAAGGGCTCTGCAAAAGCTTTGGCGAGCGCACACTGATCGACAATCTCAGTTTTAGCATCCCCAAAGGCAGCATTGTCGGCATCATAGGCGGCAATGGTGCGGGCAAAACCACCTTCTTGCGCATGCTCGTAGGTCAGGAAAAACCCGATAGCGGCAGCATTCGCCTAGGCGACACAGTAGAGCTTGCCTATGTCGATCAAAGCCGCGACGCTCTGGATGACAACGTAACCGTGTGGGAAGAGATCTCCGGCGGGCAAGACATTTTGCAGATTGGCCGCTATGAAGTGCAATCGCGCTCTTATGCGAGCCGTTTTAATTTCCGCGGCGGCGACCAGCAAAAATTTGTCAAAGACTTATCGGGTGGGGAACGCAATAGGCTACATCTAGCTAAATTATTAAAGCGTGGTGCAAACGTCTTGCTACTGGATGAACCAACCAATGATCTAGACGTTGAAACACTACGCGCGCTAGAGGAAGGCATCTTAAACTTCCCTGGCAATGCCATCATCGTGTCGCACGATCGCTGGTTCCTAGATCGTCTGTGCACACACATTCTCGCGTTTGAAGGGAATAGCCAGGTGGTGTTCCATGAGGGCAATTACAGCGATTACGAAAGCGATCGCAAGAAACGCATGGGAGAACAAGCCCAACCTACTCGTATGAAATACAAGAAACTGGCCTAATCGTCTTGCCGCTTAGTGCATCACTAGGCGGCAAATCCCCAGAGCAATTATCTATGACTATCATCCTAAGCATCGCGTCCATTACCGTCTTGATAGTGACATTGCTCCCCTTGTGGCGACACCCCCATTGGATTGTCCGTGGCCTCGATTTCCCACGTTTACAATTCGCCTCACTGGCCGCACTCGTCCTGCTGCTGCAGTGTCTTTTTGTGGATACCAACGATGGGATGGTGCGAGCACTGATGCTGAGCAATGCCTTGTGCTTTGTCTGGCAAGCATGGTGGATCGCCCCATACACCTCACTTTGGGCAAAAGAGGTGCATAGCTGCAAACCGAACGCAGAAGAACAGGCCATTAGCATTATGACGGCGAACGTCTTGACGCCTAACCGCAATGCGCAAGCGCTACTCGATCATGTTGCCCACTATCAACCCGATATTCTGGTGACCTTAGAATCGGATCAATGGTGGGAAACGCAGTTAGATACACTCACGCAAAAAATGCCCTACAGCGTCAAATGCCCACTCGACAATCTGTACGGCATGCATGTCTATTCGCGATTGCCTTTGCTCGAAACCGAAATCGCCTACTTAGTTGAGAAAGACGTTCCCTCTATTCATGGGCTAGTGGCTTTGCCCGACGGCAGTAAAATCCGCTTGCACTGTTTGCACCCAGCCCCGCCAAGCCCCACCGAGAACGCCGAGTCAGGCGAACGTGATGCGGAGCTGATGCTAATTGCGCGCAGCATCGCAGATTGTCAACACCCAGTAATAGTGACCGGAGACCTTAACGATGTGGCGTGGTCCCCCACTACTAGGTTGTTTCGCAAGATCAGCAAATTACTAGACCCGCGTGTGGGAAGAGGCATGTTCAACACCTATCACGCCGACTACCCATTCCTACGCTGGCCTTTGGACCACTTGTTCCATAGCGCCCATTTTTGCCTAGCTCAGATTAAACGCTTGCCACCAATAGGCTCGGATCATTTTGCGCTATTTGCAACGCTCAGCTTTAATGAAACGCCCGTGCAATCGCAATCGGGATTAGAGGCAGAGGAGTCAGACAAAAAATGGGCTCGAGATATTACACGCCAACAAGACGTGGCAAAGAAAGATGCCCCACAGCCAGGCAAATAAACTTCATCACTGCCTAGAGCCCTAAGTCTTTTCGCAACTGTTTCATGCGCTCATGATTCTCGCTGCCAGTAAGCGGCTTTGGAATATGGGAAGGGATTGCCGCAGCTTGCGGCACCGACAAGTTCTCGCCGCGCAAAACACGCTGGCAAAGTTCCTGATAATAATATTCAAATAATGGCAGCACTTTTTCTTCGGGCTCGCTCGCCAGCTGAAACCACCCAGTCGATTTGCCAGCACAATATACCGCTTCGTGACTCCATTTCGCTTGCGCTTTTGGCGAGGGCGCTCGACATGCTTCGATATAGGCATCTCGCGCACTGGGCAGACCAAACAAACTCGCTCCGTCTTCGCAAGCGCGCACGACTACTGAAACCGTCGGCAAGAAATCATGTGTCTTCACCACTTGCCGCGCCGCCGCAACAATCTGCGAAGGCGCATAATTGCCTAAGCAACTAAGCCAATATTTTTTCGCCAAGATCAAACGCTCTTCCGAGTTATAGGCCTTGTAGTATTGATTGTGGTAAGCAATCTCGAATTCGGCAAACAACTGATTGATTGCATCGACTAGATCTGGGCCAGCACTCTTAGCTGACTGAGAATCGAAATTATTCTGCCCAGCTTCTGTCTGTGAATCGCTGGAAGGCTTTGCCAAGGTCTTGCTGGCCTTTGCCAAAAGCGGATTGATTTTCTGCATGCTTAAGACTCAAATTTTGTGACGATTCTAATCGCCTTGCCCATTGGTATTTAATAAATTGAAGAAAGCGTGTGTTCCACGAGGCATGCACCTGATTGGTGTCGCGCCAATATAAGACAAACTCACTGATCTTCTCTTTAGCGAACTCTTCATCGATCTCGGCCATCGCTAGAATGTCAAAACACTCAGGACTGGGCTGCCAGTCCTCCGCAATGCGTCGAGGCTGAGTATCGAAGGCAATCGATGCGGAGTACTTTCCCCATTGCCGGCGGATATGCTCAATGAAGCGGGTATTCCATGTGCCATTGACCGCACCACGCTCACGCCAATACAGGACGAACTCTGGAATGGCGTCTTCGATAAATGTGGCATTGATGCCTGAATTAACAAGGATATTGACCGCGTCTTCACTCGGCCACCACTGCGCAGACATCTCTGTCTCTAACTCGCGAGCACCACGACGGGTTTGCTCGCCGCGCCACTCTCGCAACACGAATTTATAAAAGGCATTGCCCCAAGAAAATCGTGCTTGTTTTCGCTCTCGCCAATACATTACAAAACCTGGCACCAAGTCGCGAACAAACTCCTCAGGGATATTTTGCTGTCGACATTGCTTGATCCAATCGTCACTAGGCTCCCAATTGGCGGGAATATAGCTAGCCCCCGTTTGCACTGGGGCAACTGTCGGAGCAGCTTGATGTGGCTTTGCGGTATAACTCGGCACATGGCTTGGCTGCACCGCTTCGTCCACCCGTTGATTGACCGCAAAATAACAGCTGTCTTGTTGCGTTGTTTGCGGGTCCAGCAGAATCATTCCTAGGTCTTGCAGGCTTTTTTGGATACGCTTGATATCGATCAGCGCCCAGAACGGCAGCGCTGCGCACAGCTCATTTTGCGTCAGTTCAATCCATCTTAATTGGTCTTTGATACGAGACTTGCGGTGCGCCATCAATTCCGTGAGCACGTGCAAAAAAACTGCCTCTTCTAAGCCGATGGTGGCGGCTAGAGTAGGCGAAATAACAAGAGGACGTTCTGGAATCAATGAGGACTGCATGTTTAGCCTAGCCAGTGTGTGTAACGGTGATATTCAAGAGGCAATCCTATCACAGGCCGATGGCGCAAACCCATGTTCTGGAGACTAGATTGGGAGGGTTGCCAATCGCATCTTTCGACGCTCACGGCGCTCCCAAGCTTTTTCATGAAAGAAAAATGCCACTGTATTGATTGCCGGCTCGACCAGTGCCAATACTCCGCCAACAACCCAACTACCAGTCATCAGCCAAGCGACCGTAAAGGCGACACTGAAATGGACAGCTGCGAAACTCATTGTCTTGCTCATTTTCTGCGCCTCCTAGACATCATTGAGACTAAGCGTAAGACATGCCAACATAAATTAAAATTTATTAATATCTATCCCATCGATATCTTTTAACTATTAATGAGAATCACTCGCAACTCCAACCCCTATAAAGATGATAACTCCAGCTCGAAAGGAATATTTGTGCCAAGCAGCTGCACGTCCTCGTATGCCTGCATAGTCTGAACACGACTTGCAAGGTTTGGGTCATGAGCGCTTAACTCTGTGTAGATCGCCTCTACTCTCTTGCTTGCTAGAAGCTCCAAAGCCGCAACACTGACTTGCTCTTGAGATATTAGCTTGCGTCGAAGTGCTTGCGAATAAGCAAGAGCATCAAACTGCTGTTGCCCTCCTGCATTGACGCTGGTGAACTCTTGGCGCAGAGCCAACAGCTCCAGTTCTACGTTATTATCCTCAGGCGCCTGCAACATTGAAAATTGCTCTAATAGCTGCACTCGCTTAAGCATCGGTTCGATATCACTAACCAATTGCTCTAGCGCCTTTTCAAAACGCTCATCAAAAAACTGCTCTTTGAGCACCTCTGAATCTGCTTCGCTGGCATAGCGTCCTTTTAGATCTAACTGCAACTGTGGCCGCTGCAAAAATGCTTCAGCCAGCTGTGCGAGTTTCTCTCGTTGTGGGGGCTGCAAGTCAGAGCGGCCAGGGACAAACTCGATTACCCCAATATCGCTTTCGTCATCTGCGCCAACGAGGTTCGCCAAGAACTTAAAGGGGGACGCGACGATGTTGCGAATGATGTTGCCCAACGCAGTGCGAATAACATTGCCGTAATTGAACTGCGGGCTGTCGAGATTACCCGTCACGGGCACATCCAGATCGATAACGCCATTGCCGTCTTTCAATAACGCAATCGCCAAGCCAAGCGGAAGGTCTATGGCATCGGGGTGCTCCACGCGCTCGCCCAATTCCAAATCGCGCATGATCATGGCGTTTTCACCATTTAGCTGACCTTCGTTAATGCGGTAGACCAAGTCCACGTCTAAGGCGCCATTAGCGATCTTGCGCCCAGCAAACTTAATCGCATAGGGCGAGAGAGAGGGAATGTTCAGATTCCGAAAGGCTAAGTCGATCTCAGTCAAGGCCGCGTAGTCCAATGGCCGCAAACGACCTGAAATCGACGCAAGCCCATATTCATCCACCTGCCCCTCTAAGTTAAGGCGGGCAGGCTCCCTTGAGCTAGAAGACAATGTAGAGACCTCACCGCCAAGCGCGTCAATGCGCACTGCAAATGGCAACGGCAAACTGCGATCACTGAAATCGGCACTTCCTTGGGCGAGTCGAATTTGCTCGATCCCTATCTCGGGTAGCTCATTCGCAGACTCAGCTTCGATGTTCGCTGCTTGCGACTCGGAGGAGTCCGCCTGTGCACTCGTCTCTACCAATACGCGACCAATATTATTGCTACCATCCTCTTCGATTTCGATACGGGCGTAAGGAGCCTGCACATTAATCGCTTCAATGTTGATTTGGTTCATCTCACCGATGGCAATGCGCGTGTCTTCGAACCCAAGCGATGCTAAAGAAAATAGGTCTTCGTTCTCCACTGTGTCTCGAATCAGAAGCGTGTCGAGACTCGCATTACCGCTGAACTGACTTTGCTCAGCACTCGCCTCTACGTTTCCAGCAACGCTTAACGTACCAGTTGCTAGCTGCACCCTTGCCAGATCAGCAAGATAGGGCTGCAGCACTGGCAACGCCAAAGTGGCCAGATCAAGCTGCCCCGCGAAGCCAAGGGCAGGCAGCACCGTCAAGTCCCCGCCCACGTCTAAACGCCCACCTGAGCTTAAGGTGACGCTCGTTTCCACAGCAATAGCTTGATTGCTCAGGTTACTAATATTACTGGCACTAGCGTCCAAGCCGACATCAACGCTGAGTGGCTGGTTCGGCTGCAAGTCTCGCACACGCACTTCCCAGCCCTGTAAATCCAGGGCTGACAGTTGCACAGTCCAAGGGAAGGCCTGCTCGCCATCACTCTGAGTTTGAGTGGGTGTTAGCTCTTCTTGCGCATCGCTTGCAAATGCCGCCTGCAGATTAAGCACGCCATCAACCGAACGCTCGGCGTCGATGCGCACGCGATCCAATAGCACTTGCGTCACCGAGACTTGCCGCTGCAATAGATCTAGGCTGCCACCCTGCATTGACAGAGTCGGCAGCCGTACTAGCAAATCATTGGTTTGCCGATCACGCACATCGAGATTAGTCAGCGCCATTTCTAACTCTTGCACACGCAGATCTGGTTCACCAGTTTCGGATAGCGCAAAGTCATATCTCAACGATGTGTCGAACCACCCTCCATCCAACACCACAGGAATTTGTTCTTGAAAGTATCGATAGGCCAAATTCGGCAATGGACCAAAAATATGCAGCTCTCCGGCGGACTGCATAGGCGCCACACCCAAGGTGCCCACCCAATGAAGCTGAGAGCCTTCCCCAATGGCAAGCGTCAACCGTTGTTGCGCTGTAACTCCTAGACTCGTGCTAAGGTCATCTAGTGAAAAATCTATGGATTCGATAAGCGTTTGGAAGGCAGGAGACACCGCCTCATCCGCAAGGCCTAGACTAGCGCCGGTGACACGCAAGGCGTCGATGCGCACAATTAATCCATCGTTCTGTGAAGGGGTATCGTCAACCACTTGCTCTGGAGCACTGGTGCTCCAACGTTGGAGCAGCTCATCGATATTATTGCTGCCATCTGCATGCCGACGAAGACTGGCATGCAGACCATCGATTGCGATTTCGGAAAAGGCTAGCTCACCGAATAAAAAACTAGTCGGTTGAAAATTCAAAGACAAGGAGTCAAAAGACAACAGCGGGCGCGCATCCAAATCATCTAAGCGCATTCCTGAGACCCCAAGGCTGAAGCTAAAAGGGTTCAAAGTAATCGTATCAATCTGAGCGCTGCCGCCTAGGCGTTGCTCTAGAAATGATACCGCCTGCTGTTTTGCGAAAAGCGGAATAAGCACAACTCCGACTAAGGCGTAGATTGCGACAATCACCAACAACACACGATAGGCTAGTTGCCACCGGTTTTTTGCATCTTTCACTTGCGACATAAACTATTCTCTTTTAGCTGGGCTGCATACCATCCATACGCGCTAGCCGTTCTATAAGATTCTCAACGCGTGTGCTATAGCCCCACTCATTGTCATACCAAGCCACCACTTTGACCATTGTCTTCTGCATCACTTGTGTGAGCTGCGCGTCATAAATGCTCGAGTGCGAGTTGCCTATAATATCACTGGACACTATAGGGTCAGTACAATAGGACAAGATCCCCTTTAGCGAACCCTCGGCGGCACTTCGCATCGCCGCATTCACTTGCTCTACGGTCACTTCTTGATTTAGCTCGACAGTGAGGTCCACAAGGCTACCGTCGGGCACCGGCACCCGCATCGCCAAGCCATCGAGTCGCCCAGCCAATTCAGGCAGGATGACGCCAATCGTTCGCGCCGCACCAGTAGAGGTTGGCACGATATTGGTCGCGGCATTGCGCGAGCGGCGCTTGTCGCTATGAGGGGCATCTATCAAACGTTGGTCGGAAGTATAGGCATGCACTGTGGTTAGCAAACCGTGCCGAATGCCAAATGCTTCGTGGAGCACCTTGGCTAACGGCGCAGCGCAATTAGTCGTACAACTGGCATTGCTAATGATTCGCGAATCTTTGTCTACGACCTGATCGTTAACCCCCATGACCAAAGTGGCAGCGAGTGGTTCTTTCGTAGGCACAGTCACAATGACTCGCTTTGCCCCTGCCTCAAGGTGCTTATTGAGGTCGGTAATATGACGAAACTGGCCACTGGCCTCAACGACATAGTCGACTCCTAATTCCTTCCAAGGCAATTTGGCTGGGTCTCGCTCACTGAGAACCAAAAATGGATCACCATCGATTTGCATTCCCTCGTCTGTGACCAACACCTCACCGGGATAGACCCCATGGGTACTATCAAACTTGAATGCATAAGCTAGTTGGTCAGCGCTAGAGAGATCGTTTACCGCCACGACATTGTAATGGCCACGCATCTTGGCAATGCGCATCACCGTTCGCCCAATCCGCCCAAACCCATTGATCGCAATTCTTGGAATACTCATGTCATGCTCCTAGTGCTTCAGAAGAACCCTACGCAAATAGTCTACACGCTCTAGAACGAAAAAAGCCCGATTGCGTCAAGCAACCGGGCTTTTTTGTCTAGCAGCGTTGGTCTTAGTGACCGCGGCCGACATGAGCTGGACCGTGCAATGACATTGCTGTCAATTTGCTACCAGTCTGCAGTACAACATACTGCTCGCCTTTATGAACATAAGTCATCATACCGTAACGGCTGTTCGCTGGAACTTCAACTTTACCAAGTTGACGACCAGTTGCCTTATCAACAGCAAACAAGTGCGGAGTACCGTCACTAGTTTGTGATGCGTACATCAACAAGTTTTTAGTCACTGTCATTGGTGCGTGTGCGCCAGTACCAGTGTTACCGATATCAATACCCTCAAGTGCTGGGTTGTTCTTGATTCGATCTGGCGTTTCACCAACAGGAATCATCCATAGGTGCTCACCAGTGTTCAAGTCGATAGCGGTAATACGGCTATAAGGTGGCTTGAAGAATGACAGACCTTGAGGACCGCGTGGGAAACCACCACCAGTACCTACAGCGTACTGAGAAATAGTAGTCCCAGTTGTATAAGTACCTTCGTCAGTCATGTAGCGAAGATCTGCTTCTTCACCAGGAACGACTGGACGAGTAGTACAGCCACTCAAAGAAGTGACATAGAGGATACCCGTTTCAGGGTCGCCCGCTGCTGGACCACTGATGTTCACACCACCTACATCGCCTGGACACCATAGCGCGCCACGCTTGCCGAGATCGTTGTCACGGTGCAAAGGAGGCTGGAACATAGGACCGTAATCCCACTCTTCTAGAATTTCTAATGCTTGCGCACGAAGCTCTGGAGTGAAGTCGATCATGTTCTCGTCATTCAGACCTTGAATATCGAAAGGCGCTGGCTTAGTCGGGAACGGCTGAGTTGCAGAGAGCTTCTCACCTGGGATGTTCGACTGAGGCACCGGACGCTCTTCGATTGGCCACAATGGCTCACCAGTTTCGCGGTTAAACGCATATGTGAACGACTGTTTGGTGACCTGAGCAACAGCTGGGATCATCTCGCCTTCGTGCATAACGTCTAGCAATACTGGCGCCGTAGGCGTGTCGTAGTTCCACACATCATGGTGCACCATCTGGAAGTGCCACTTACGCTCACCCGTTTTCACGTCAAGCGCGAGAAGGCTAGTACCGAAAAGGCCATCACCAGGACGGAAACCACCGTAGAAGTCTATTGTTGGTGGGTTCGTTGGGATGTACACGAGGCCAAGCTCTGGGTCCGCTGACATTGGCGCCCAAGAAGACACATCACCCGTGTATTGCCACGCGTCATTTTCCCAAGTCTCATGGCCAAATTCGCCTGGACGAGGAATAACATTGAACTTCCAAAGGAAATCACCCGTTTTTGAGTCGTAGGCAAGAATATCACCTGGAACGTTCTCAATACGTGACTGGTTGTAGCCCTGCTCAGCAGAGTTGCCCACAACAATCACATCATTAACCACGATGGGCGGCGAAGAAGTCGTGATATAGCCAATCTCTTTTGGGATGCCTTCATACGGGTCATATTCATGACCAAGGTCTGCCAACATGTCGACAACGCCCGTCTCAGGGAATGTGTCGATAGGCACTCGCTTACCGAAGCCTTCTAAAGGCGCGCCTGTTTTTGCATCCAATGCAATTAGGAAAAAGCCTGGAGTACTTACGTAAACAACACCTTTACCGTCTACAACATTGTACGCAATGCCCTTACCGTAATCGGCACGCATAGAGTATTCATAGCGTGGCGTGTTAGGTAAGTGATAAGACCATTCAGTTTCACCAGTTACTGGGTCGATCGCCACGATATTACGACGAGGACCAGCTACTGTGTACAGCAAGCCATCGATAAAGCTAGGCGTTGCACGACCAGACTGTGCATCAAAGCTCGCACCGTCCCATACCCATGCTTCTTGCAACTCGCCGAAGTTATCAGCAGTAATGTTTGTTGCAGGAGAATAGCGAGTGTGATCAAAATCCCCACCTAGGTGAACCCATTCAACTTCCTCTTGCGCCTGCACAGCGGCAGTTGACGCAAGTAGCAGGCCTATAGGTAATGCCCGCACGATGCTCTTGGTGAGCGAGCGCCAGCGCTTACTTGCTGGCTGTCGGGTTAAACCCGACTCAACACACAACTTTGTCATTATCATTTCCTCGTTGAGTAAAATACTTATCTGTACAGCTTGCAATCCAATGTCCAAACCCCCTCGATCCACTGGCTTGCAATGAAGACTTACCGATCAAGTAGACTCGGCAAACAATCTGGACGGCACCGAACATAAAAGAGGACGCAGAATAACCCAGCTTAATTATCAAGTCCATTGGAGTCCACACCCTGAATTTAACGGGATCCAGAGGCATGTTCGCAAGGTAGCGATCACTTTCACTTAAACCTATAGACCGGCCAAAGGCTTAGCGTGTTTCCAGTTAACACTTTATATTTGTCATCGGAGGCTGAAATTTCACTTTGTTGCGGCTTGATAAAGGCTGTTACAGACAAAATCTTAAGTGACAGGCACAAAAAAGCCGAACCCGCTAAAGAGTTCGGCTTTTAAACTGCTAAAAACAGGTCAAGCAATGCTTATCAGTGACCGCCAGCACCTGTCGAAACAGGCCCATGCAATGACATTGCCGTTAGCGTGCTGCCGGTTTGCAATACGATGTATTGCTCCCCTTTGTGCACATAACTCATCATTCCGTAGCGGCTTGCTGAGGAAACAGGGATACGTGACAACTCACGACCAGTCATTTTGTCGATAGCAAACAAATGCGGCGTACCATCGCTTACATCACCGGCATACACCAACATTGTAGGCGTCACGACCATAGGCGCCATAGCCCCTGTACCGGTATTGCCAACATCAACCCCTGCAAGGGCTGGGTTGTTTTTAATACGATCAGGCGTTTCACCCACCGGGATCATCCAAAGATGCTCGCCAGTATTTAGGTCGATTGCAGTAATGCGGCTATAGGGTGGCTTCCATAGTGGCAAACCGCTTGGAGCACGAGGCCTACCACCGCCGACGCCATTAGCGTAGCGAGCCGTTGTACGACCAGTTGTGGTTGTGCCACTGTCGGTCATATACCGTAAATCCGCCTCATCACCTGGGACCAGAATATTCACACTACAGGCACTGATTGATGTGACGTACATGATTCCTGTTTCGGGGTCACCTGCCGCAGGGCCAGTAATATTGGAGCCACCGCCATCACCCGGACACCAGTATGCGCCGCGCTTGCCGATATCATTGTCGCGATGCAAAGGTGGCAGATACAAAGGTCCGATCTGCCAATCGGCCAATGTATCGATCGCTTGCTGGCGCAGCTCAGGAGTGAAATCAATCAAGTCATCTTCGCTCAAACCATTCAAATCATAAGCCTCAGGCTTTGTTGGGAATGGCTGCGTAGGAGACAATTGCTCACCAGGCACAAGTGACTGCGGCACTGGACGCTCTTCGATAG
>OJGX01000222.1_pt1 | contig 30494 bp, 30 predicted proteins | sample 1594661 | NCBI WGS metagenome assembly OJGX01 (sample SAMN05416839, study PRJEB24817) | seawater metagenome | isolation source: Sea water | place: Canada:Atlantic | collected 2013-07 | reverse complement strand
GACCCGATGATGGGGATTATCGGTGCGATTCTGGTAACCCGTTGGTCCTGGCATCTGCTGAAAGAGACCTCAAAGGTCCTCCTCGACGAGCAGCATCAGGACATGGAGGAAACCGTCAGACAGGCCGTCGAAGACGACGATGCCAAAGTCAGTGATCTGCATGTGTGGGCGATAGGCCCAAACATTCATGCGGCTATTGTCTCAGTCGTCTCGCATCAGCCCGAGTCGCCTACAGTCTATAAAAAGCGCATTCAGGCACACTGCCAGTCCCTGGTCAATCATGCCAATCACGCTTTCAAGATGGCCGTTTGCCCGCTTCAGACGTTTGATAATGTTCGGGTGAGATTGATGCGTGTGATCATTTACCATTTTTAATTCCTATCCCCCACGGGGGGATGGTATCCTCCGTTCTCGTTGAAATCCAACCACAGACTCGACGCAGTAGATTGATGATTTCGGCCATTCACCCGAGAAAACTGCTTCCAACGCTCGTCATACTCCTTGCATTGGCGGGCCTGTCACTGTCGGTGATTGGCGAGTCATTCTCTCATGGTGTGGCCAACTTGGCAGGCGACTGGGAATCGCAGTTTGACGGCCAAGCGAGCAGTCATGGTGCGCATGGACACACCCATGATTTTGACGAAGAGCCAGAGACATCATCAGTGCATCATGATGCTGGCAATCATACCCACGAGACAGTGGACCAGCTAAGGGTTCCCCTTATTTCCCAAAGCCTGACCGTTCTCCGGCAGCCCGTGCCCTTTGCCGATGATTTCCCCCGCAGCTTGCGCTATCGGCTCGAACGCCCTCCAAAAGCACTCCTTCCTGCTTGATTCTTGCCGCTTAGGCGGCCCGAGAAAACACATTCGATTGGAGTCTTTATGTTGTCAAACTTGACAGGCCGATGCCGTGGTGTGTCCTCAACGGGCACAGGCAATCGCCTACTCTGGATATTTCTGACTTTGGGCTTGCTGGGGCTGAGTACCGACGTACTCGCCCATGCCGTGGCTCAGGGCGACAAGGGGTACATCCAGGAAATTACCGGGATAAACCTTATTTCGTTCATCTACCTGGGGGCCAAACACATGGTCACCGGCTATGACCACCTGCTGTTCCTGCTGGGTGTCATCTTCTTCCTCTACCAGATGAAGCACATCGCGATCTACGTGAGCCTGTTTGCCCTCGGGCATTCCACCACCATGTTGTTGGGCGTCTATTTCAACGTGGGCATCAACAGCTACCTCATTGATGCGATTATCGGTCTGTCCATCGTCTACAAGGCACTGGACAACATCGGTGCCTATCAGCGTTGGTTTGGCTTTCAGCCCAACACCAAGGCCGCCACGCTGATTTTCGGGTTCTTCCATGGTTTCGGCCTGTCCACCAAGATCATCGAATACGACATCTCGCCGGACGGCCTGATTCCGAACCTCCTCGCCTTCAATGTGGGTGTGGAAATCGGACAGCTCATCGCCCTGGCCATGATCCTCATTGCTATCAGCTTCTGGCGTAAAACCGACGGCTTTTTCCGCCATGCCTACACCGCCAACGTGGCCATGATGAGTGCAGGTTTTCTGCTCTTTGGCTATCAGCTCACCGGTTACTTTGTCGCCTGATTCTGGAGATTTTTTATGTACAACACCGATATACCCAACCGTGAAGAACTGCCCAGCACTGCCAAACTGGTTCGATCCACCATCATTGCCGCTATTGTGGCGCTGGTTCTGCTGGTAACCGTGGTCATGCCCGCCGAGTACGCCCTGGACCCAACCGGCGCAGGTCGCCTTTTAGGCCTGACTGAAATGGGTGAGATCAAGGAGCAGCTCGCCGAAGAGGCTGCTGCTGACGAGGCTGTTCAGATGGTTGCTGTTCAATCCTCAACTGAGCGACAGGCGCCGGAAGTCAATGCACCTGTCGTGGATGAAGCCGTTGAGAAGCCAGCCCCCTCACCGGAAGCAGAGGTTGCGCCTTCTGAGCCAGAATCTGCGCCTGCACCAGAAATTGCGGAACCGCAGTGGCAGGATGAAGTGCGCGTGATTCTCACACCGGGAGAAGGCACCGAATTCAAACTTACTATGGAGGAAGGTGCTACAGCCCGGTTCTCCTGGGTGTCAGAAGGTGGCCCGATCAACTTCGATACCCATGGTGATGGAGGTGGTCAGTCAATTTCCTACGAAAAAGGCCGGGGCGTGCCTGAAGACGAAGGCGAGCTGGAGGCAGCCTTTACCGGCAATCATGGCTGGTTTTTCAGAAACCGGAACGACAACGACATCACTCTGGTACTGCGTACCGGAGGAGACTACGGGCAGTTTAAAAAGATGTTGTGACGTTCACCAACGAATAAGCGCCGAGGGGTCTCCGGGCCTATGTTTTCATAGGTCCGGACCGTGCTTAAGTAACTTAATGTTCTACAGTTCGCTAAACCAAAAATCTGGAATTCTTCATTAATGCGATCAAATATTGGCTCATTGAAAAGGTAATAATCACACCTGAAAAACCGGCGCGAACCCACCTCCGGGCGTGCGGAAGTTGGTTGTCTGACCCTGATATATACGTGCAGCGGCAAGCAGACTTTTGCCAGCGTATGTGTACAGGCGAATGTCGACTTTTCTGGTGGCCACGGCATCGTCAATTCTCAGGGTTCGTTCTCCTGCGGGAACCAGGTCCTGTGCGATATAACCGCCATTCAGAATGTGTTCGAAAACGCGCCGGGTCACTTTGTCGCCCCGGTAGACGCCCTTGCTGCCATGGCCCGCAACCGGCTTGAAGAACAGTTGGCGCCTGGCACTCCACAACTCAGCTGCGTCATTCCTCGAAACCTGCCTGGTTCTCGGCACGGCCCTCTCCAGATGGCCTACATCCGCCTCATTTAGCCCCCAGTCTCGTAGGGATTGGGGAGCAGATAGCAGGGTCAGGTTTCGTTTGTCAGCCAGCACCGCATGCACATGGGGGTTGGGCGTTACCACCGCCGCGCCGTCCAGATACGCATGCCTGAGCGTCGCATGGGACGGGGCGTCCAGTGCGAAATCCACCAGCCGGTTGTACACCATGTCAATGGGCCTGCCGCAGGCTGTCAGCGTGCCGCTGGCATACTCAAGCTCCGAGGGATCGAGTATCAACGTCTCAATTCCTTTCGCCTGGAGAAGCTGTTGGGCCAACCGGAACTCGGGGAACATAAACTGGGTCTTCGGGCTATCATCCACTATGGCCAGGCGGCTGGGTACGGAATTGGGATGCTGTCTTTGCCACTCCCGGCTGAACATTGTGAACACCGCGTCCTCGAATCCATCGAGCGCCCGATGGGTTACGGCGGTCGGTTGAGATGGGTCACAGCATCGGTGCTGGGCCCTCGCCAGCACAAGGTTCAGAAACGCACCGCCGGCATTGGTGTTGATCTCGATCAGCCGGGGGCCGTCGGGGCCCAGATGAAAGTCATAGCCCATGAACGCCCCTATGGGGCCGGGATCGAAGCGTGCGATTTCCGGTGCCCAGGACAGTACACGCTCACGGTACGACGGAAGTTCGGTGGCTGATTCGATCGCCTGAACGATCCGTTCCATCGTCGCTATGTCGGCCCGGGGGACGAAAACCGGTGTGTTTGAAAAAAGATGGTGGAGTTCGGAGACCGTGGATGGTTCGTTTCCAGCGTCCGCCAACTGAGTCAGCAGGCTTTTGTCGAGGGCTTTGCGGTCGAGAGTGACGCAGTAGCACTGTTGGTTAAGTCGATCCGCGTGGGTATTGGCCGTCCGTTGGTAACCGTGGGTCGAGTCTTGCATCTGGAGCCCGTAGCTGAGGTGGGTTGTTCGGCGTGTGGAAGCGGGTGTCAGTTATCATAAACGGTCTGGACTATAGTGTCGGCATTAATCCTCGTCAAACAGATGCCAGACAACGGTTTTTAGGTCTGTTTCAGTTTACAGTTTGAGCTTTCTTTGCTATACCTCTGACAGGCTGGAGAATTCGGCCGTTACCAGATAACAAAAATCTCATATAGAGACGTCGGAGGAACAATGAAAATAACAGGAAAACGCATCGGTCAGGGGTGCTTGGGCGCGTTGCTCGCCGTAAATGGGGTTCCCGCTGCCATGGCTTTGGAAGTGCCCACGTCATCGGGCGTGAAACTGGACATAATTACCCAGGGCAAGTTTCAGCCAACTTACTTTTCCAACTTTGATATGGACAGCAGTAAGGAGGATGGTGCCACGGGGACGTCTGCCGGTGCTGTTCAGGTGGGCGATGAGCACGTCAGGGCGGAAGTGAGGCTTGGTGTTGTCGCCACCGGTAAGAACTGGACCGGGAAGCTACTCCTTGAAAACGACTTTGCCCTGGACGCCAATTCCGTTGACCGTGCATACCGTGGTGAGCGGTTTGGCCTGGAGCAGGCTTACTTTACCTATACCTTTGATCCGGCCTTCACCGTTCAGGGTGGCTGGACCTTCAAGAATCTGGACATGGGGTCCGGAGGGCTGCTGTACGGCGACGACCATCCCCTGTTCGGCGCCATGGGAAAGACCTCGTGGGGCAGTTACGACGTCTTCTGGATGCCAATCAACGATGGGTTGATCTCGCGGACAAATCCGACTCCTACCATAGCTCAGGTTAACGGGCAGGAGGACTGGGATGTCTATGCCTCGAAGTTTGATATCGACCTGGGGGGTGGCAGTCGAATCTCGCCAATCCTGACGTTTAGTGATAATCAGCAGCAGAACGCCGTGGCGACCTATTTCGGTGTGGAGTACATTGGCAATATCGGAGCCCTGAAAATCCGCGCCGAAGTGCTAGGGGTAACGGGAAGCTTCAATGGCGGGTCATCCACGCTTGAGAATGGTACAGTGGTTGATAATTCCAACTCTGACATCAGCGCCTTTGCGGGTTACGCGAGCGTCGAGTACCCGGTTAGTGAAGCCTTCAATCCCTTTATCGCACTCCGGGTGGCGAGCGGGGATGACGATCCGACCGACAACGACGTAGAAGGCTGGTTGGGGATTACCGATATTGGCCGGTATTCGCCGCTGATCGGTATCGATGGTCAGTTCATGGGCTGGCAGCCTAACTCCAACCGGGCTATTGCCTCGGGTCTCTTTGGTGTGGCCCTTGATCAGGCCGGTCCTGGAGGAGCGGGTTACGGTGGTGTATCCAACGCGGGTACCGGTAACAACCCGGGGCAGATCATGCTGTCGTTCGGAAGCTCCGGCAACCTTGCGGCAATCTCGCCGAAGCTGTCCTACCAGGCGCAGATCTTTCCGATGTGGTACCAGCAGACCGGGGGGCTTGAAACACTCAGCACTGCCAGTGGCTCGGTGGACAGTTTTGCCGGTACCGAGGTGGACGTAGCCGTGAAATACCAGGCCAATGAGTACTTTGCGCCAAGGCTGGTGCTTTCCAGCTTCCTGCCGGGTAAGGGCGTTGAAGATGCGATCGGTACAGACGATGCGGCGTATGTTGCAATGCTTGAGCTTAACTGGAATTACTAAAAGCTAGAGAGGTTTTTCAATTTATCGCAAAACGATTGAGGCCCGCCGTAACCGGCGGCCTCAATTTCTTTTTTTAAGGGGCATATTGTGAAACGAGTTCTGGCCTTTCTTGTCTTTTTATTCGTGTTGCCGAATGCCCTGGCCGAGGGCTACGACCTTCCTCTGGATTCACTGTCGGAATGGACTGGAAAAAAAGCCATTAGTGTTGTTTCGAATGTGCCGGATCTGGATAAAGATACAGAATTCCTGGCGCTGTTGGGGCGCCTTAGTGTTAGGGGGTTTGATGTTAATTTCGGTCGTTCCGGATTTTCCGATGAAGGGCTTGTTCTGGAAGTTCTTGAAGTAAATGATAAAATTGCGATCTCCATTAAATCCGCTGACTCACAGAAATACTTGCTTTCAACGTTTGTTGATCAGGCGCAACAGGCAACTTCAGTCACTGATTTCAGTACTTCTCCACAGAGAATTCTACCGTTGCCGGCAGGTTTTAATCCAGAGAGGGTTGAAGCGCTGCCTGGGTCAGCCCGTGCGGATAGCCGACTGATTTTTCTTTCCAATGCAACGCTGGCGTTGGGGTCACTCAAGGGCGGTAATATACAGGTAATTGATAAACTCCAATCAGACATCAAAAACTCGAAAGCGATTTACCTTTCCATTGGCCAGTCAGACTCAGATCCGAATCCTGAGATTGCAGTGGTATGGGGGCAGGATCGGGACATCTCAGGCAAGGGGCAATACACGAAGATCTACTCTCAACTTTTCGAGGTCTCTGGGGAGGAGCTGCGGGAAGAAACTGAAAAAACAGAGAATGTTGCCATAAGGTTTATTAATAACCAGTTGCATGTCCAGCGATATGAATTGCTTGCCGGAGACATCGGGAAACTGATGGTTGCCTCTGTGAAGGGTTCAGGGATCGGAGCTGGCGAAGAGAGTTCGTCGCTTTCTGACAGAGAAATCTTTTCAGTTTTCCCCATCGACGACGCTACGAGGATCAGTGTCGCTGAAAGCTATCTTGAACTGCAGTCTCCCGGTGGGAAGCCTTTCCCCAGGCTTGAGTTGGGTAGAGTTTCTTTGCCAAGGGTCGCTATGCCATTAAAGGAGAGGGAAATCGTTACTACTCCCGATTATGCTTATTCCGTCAACGAACAATACCTTTCTATTCCCCGGAAGGTTATGGCTGAGGAGGGGGAGGTTATAACCTTTCTGAGAAAGCGCAGGGGGGCTTTTGCAGGGTTAACGTCCGCTTCAGGATCGGATGTAATGGTTAGCGCAAGTTGGGATAGAAGTTCGCCGGGCGCTGGGTTCTCGATTACTCCAATTCGTGAGATTAATTCCTTTGTGATCGATTTTTCATACGTGATAACTGGAGACGAATCGATATTGGTCGTTCTGGCTAATGAGGAGAGTGACAGTCAGGGAGCTAGCCACATATACATATACAGTGTCCCGTCTGGCTAATTCGTCGACCCTTTAAAAGCGTCAGATAGAGGGTCAATTAGGAATCTCGACAGTCACTTGCAAGCCACCACCAGAAGCTGTTGAGAAGGTAACGTGCCCACCGTAACGCTCAACGATTTCTCTCGCTATGGCGAGCCCAAGGCCGTGCCCCGGTGTTTGTTCGTCCAGACGTAGCCCGCGCTGACCCAGGCTGGTCATTTCGTTTTCGTTGACTCCTGGGCCATCATCGGTCACGACCATGCGAGTTAACCCGTTGTCTTGTGATAAGGAAAGTTCAACGTAACCGTTCGACCATTTTCCCGCGTTATCCAGCAAATTTCCCAGGATCTCGTTCAAATCATGCTCTTCAACCGGCCAGCGGCTTTCCTCGGGAAGGGCGCTGGACAGCTCAAAGGATTTTTCCGGGTACAAACGGCCTAGCATCCAAAGAAGATCCCGGGCCTGCTTCAAGGGGTACGCACTTTTTCCAACCTGCGGGCCGGCGAAACGACTGCGCCGCATTTCCGCTTCAAGCTGTTTGTCGATGTCATTCAGCCGGGCTGCCATCTGGTGTCTCAGATCGTTGTTTAGAGGGTGGCTTTTGTCGTCCAGAATCTGCCGGACAGCTGCGATGGGTGTTTTAACGCTGTGGGACAAGTTTGCCAGGGCGTCTCGTGAGCGCTCCAGTCGCTGATCCAAAGAGTCGAGCAACTGGTTGAGCTGCTCCACAAGGGGCTGAAACTCCTCGGGAGACTGGACGTCAATACGCGAAATTTTGCCATCCTGGAGCCTTTTTAGTGCAGCCTTGAGTGTTACAACAGGGCGCATGGATAGGGTAATGCCGAACCAGATCACGGCGACCAGAAGCAGTATCAGCAAAACGGAGACGATGGCAGTCCAGGCATGCAGTTCTGCCTGACTGCGTTTCAATGCGCCGAGATCCTCGGAGACAATCACAGTGATAGGCGTTTCGCCTACCTGGAAGGATTTTCGATAGGCAAGGATATCCGAGGGTGCGTCAGCTATTTCTGTGTCGTGCACCCGAAGGGTTCCGTCATTGCCGGACTCAATCAAGGGCGTTAAAAGAGGCGCCCAGGCCTCGGGCGAAATGATTGTCCCGGAGGGCGACCGTATGGCAAAGGCGTGATGGAAGACATCCTGGAAGTAATCACCGGTCTGGAGCGTATCCACGCGACCATTCGACGTGCGAATCTGGTGTACAAGGAACGCGACTTCGTCCTTGAGCCTGCTTTCAACGAATTCCCTGGACATCCGTTCCAGCAACAAGCCGTGCACCAGCCACGCAAGAACCATCAGGCCAATGCTGGCCGGCAATAGCAGGGCAAGCAGAGTTCCCTTGACTGACGCTGGTTTCCTATGAAACATCGTTGAACAGATACCCCTGGCCGCGCCGTGTTGAGATGGTTTTGGGGCCTACCAGCTTCCTTAGCCTCCGGATATAGGCCTCGATGACGTTTTCACTCGGGTTGTCATTAAGGTTGTAAAGCTGTTCCATCAGCTGCTCTTTCGAGAAAACCTGGCCAGGCCGGCTCATCAGGCAGCGCAACAGGCGGAACTCGGTGCCTGTCAGGGGGTGTTCCGTGCCTCCCTCCAGTTTCAGGCTCTGGCGATTCTCGTCCAATTCAAAGCGGCCGGCCTTTACCAGGGAATGGACTCTTCCTTCGCTTCGACGCACTATGGCGTTAAGGCGGGCGATCAGCTCTTCGGTCTGGAAGGGCTTGGCCAGGTAGTCGTCTGCCCCGGCCTTTAGACCATTGACCTTATCATGCCAATCGTCCCTTGCAGTCAAAATCAATACAGGAAAGCTGACGCGGTTCGCTCGCCATTTTTTCAGCACATCCAGACCGTTACCATCGGGCAAGCCCAGATCCAGTATGCTTATCCGGTAATCCTCCTACTCGCCAAGAACGATAGCCTCTTTCGCCGTGTAGGCGGCATCCACACTGAACCCTGATTTCTCTAATTGGCGTGTGAGGCCTTGTGAAAGCAAGCGATCATCTTCGACCAATAGTAATCGCATAGTTGTTCCTTTCCAGTGGCAATATGACCGGCGCAGTCTCGCTGAAGCGCCTGAATCCAGCCTGAATAATAATTATTTTGGTATTTTCAGCAAGAATTCAGGTTAGTGAGCGATGGTATCAGCCGATTCTGGACATTGCTCAAGTTTCGGGGCAAGTGTGACCAGCGCTTACTATAAATTATTGCAGGAGAAGATGGGATGAGTGCATCAAAGTTCTTGGTGGCGGCAGTCGCGATCTCGATGTCCGCAACGGCATTTGCAGCGGGTGCTCATGGCGAAGGGCATGGTAGCGGACGTAGCGGGCATGGTGGCGGGCACGGCGCGGCGACTGGTGAGCCGGGCAAAGCGTCAGAAGCCACTCGGACAATCACCGTGGAAATGCATGACAACTACTACGAGCCGGACTCGATTGATGTGAAGCCTGGCGAAACCGTGCGCTTTGTAGTGGAGAACAAGGGCAGCCTGGTTCACGAATTCAATATTGGCACGCCTGCCATGCACGAAGCCCACCAGAAGGAAATGATGATGATGGTTGAGCACGGGATTATCCAGGGCGGCACGCTCAATCGCGACATGATGGAAATGGATATGGGGAATGGCAAGGCCATGAAACACAACGATCCGAACAGCGTATTGCTGGAGCCGGGGCAGAGCAGGGAAGTGGTCTGGAAGTTTTCCGATAAAGGTGATATCGAGTTTGCCTGCAACGTGCCCGGGCACTATCAGGCCGGTATGTATGGCGAAGTGGATTTCGACTGATCCCTTTCTGATCAACCGCTCCCGCCGCGCCGGCGAAATCCTCGGCCTGGCGGGCGTTCCTCATAGACTGTTTTGTAGTTGGGAGCAATCAAAACCATGAACACAACCTTTCTGGCAGGCATTGCGGCTCTGCTGTTGCCGGTGATCGGCCTGGCAGGGGAATACAGCCTCACAGTCGATCGGGTAAAAATCGATACCGGCGACTTTGTCAAAACGGGTATCGGCTACAATGGCAAATCCCCCGGGCCGGTTCTGCGCTTCAGGGAAGGCGAAGAGGTTTCCATCAATGTGACCAATAACCTCGATGAGATGACCTCCATTCACTGGCACGGGCTGATCCTTCCCTTCGATCAGGACGGCGTGCCCGGTATCAGTTTCCCCGGAATCAAGCCGGGAGAAACCTTTACCTACCAGTTTCCCATCCAGCAGACGGGTACCTACTGGTTTCACAGCCACTCCGGCTTCCAGGAGCCTGACGGTGCTTACGGTGCCATTGTCATCGAACCCGAGGGGCGTGAGCCGTTCCGTTACGACCGTGAGTACGTGGTTCAGCTGACCGACAAACACCCGCACTCCGGTGACCGCATCATGCGGAACCTGAAAATGATACCCGATTACTACAACCGCAAGCAGCAAACGGTGGGTGAGTTTTTTTCGGACGTTTCTGAAAATGGCCTGATGAATACGGTCCGGGACCGGATGGCCTGGGGTAACATGCGCATGATGAAAGCGGATGTCGAGGACTTGCAGGGCTTTACCGGTCTGATCAACGGCAAGGGGCCGGAGCAGAACTGGACCGGCCTCTTCGAACCGGGGGAGCGCATCCGGCTGCGTTTCATCAACTCCTCGGCGATGACGTATTTTGACGTTCGGATTCCCGGCCTGGATATGACGGTTGTGCAGGCAGACGGCAATAACGTACAGCCGGTCAATGTCGCCGAATTCCGGATCGGCGTGGCAGAAACCTACGATGTGATTGTCCGCCCCAGGGAGGCGCAGGCCTACACCATCTTCGCTGAGTCCATGGGCCGTTCGGGCTATGCAAGAGCAACGCTGGCTCCGGAAGAAGGAATGGAAGCCGCCGTTCCCCAACTGCGTGAGCCTGCGCGCCTGACCATGGCCGATATGGGCGGCATGCCCGGTATGGACCACGGTAGCATGGCGGGCATGGACCACGGCAGTATGGATATGAGCGGTACCGACGGCATGTCCGGTATGGGCGACCCGTCCATGAAGGGGATGGATCACTCCGGTATGGCCGGTATGGATCATTCGAACATGCAGGAGATGGATCATTCGGGCATGCAGGAGATGGATCATTCGGGCATGGCGGGCATGGACCACGATTCCATGGAGATGCCCAAAGGTGGCGCGAGCGATCCGTTCTACGCGAAGGGCAGTGGCCTTGTGCCCGTGGCGGCGAATGGCGGCAAATTCCTGTCCTATGCAGACCTGAAAGCTCAAAACCCGCTGTATGAAGACCGGGAACCGACCCGGGAAATCGAGCTTCGACTGACCGGCAACATGGAGCGCTATATCTGGAGCATCAACGGCGTTAAGTACGAGGATGCGGATCCGATTCGTCTCCAGTACGGTGAGCGAGTCCGCTTCAAGTTTGTGAACGAAACCATGATGACCCACCCTATGCACCTTCACGGTATGTGGTCCATTCTCGAGGTCGGTGCAGGCCAGTGGAATCCCATCAAGCACACTGTCAGCGTACAGCCCGGAACCACAGTTTATATGGAAACCGAGGTTGATGAACCCGGGCAGTGGGCCTTCCATTGTCACCTGTCCTATCACGCGGCAGCCGGTATGTTCCGCAAGGTCATTGTTGAGGGTGGCCCGGAGTCGGCTCAGGCAAAGGCAGACGCCACGACCGAAGAAGGAGGTGATGCATGAGCCGTATCCGATTGCTGGGTGCTGTGAGCCTGCTCGTTTCGATCGGCTTCCCAACCGCGTTAGCGGCTCAGGAGATGATTTCCGACACCACCGCGCGTAAGCAGCCGCTCACGACCTGGGGTGTGCAGTTGGAGGAGTTTGAATACCGCTACAGTGACGATGATGAGGAGCTGGGAGTCTGGGAAGCGGATTCCTTCTACGGCACCGACGAGCTGAAACTCCGGTGGATTTCAAAAGGTGAGTACAGCCTGGAGGAGCGGGCCTACGAATCACTGGAAAACCAGCTGGTGGGGCAGGTGCCGATTTCCAAGTTCTTTGATGCCAAAGCCGGCGTCCGGTTCGACACACCCGAGGGTCCGGACCGGACGTACGCGGTGCTCGGTGTTGTCGGGCTGGCGCCCCAGTGGTTTGAGATCGATGCGAACCTGTACATGAGTGACGAGGGCGACACATCCGCCGATCTGGATGCCGAATACGAGTGGCTGTTGACCAACTACTGGATCCTGTATGCGACTCTGGATGCGACGGTAGCGTTCAGCGAGGACCGGGAAATTGGCGTCGGCAAGGGGTTGGTGTCCACCGAAACCGGCCTCAGGTTGAGTTATGACCTGATTGACCGCACGTTCTCGCCCTATGTGGGTGTGGTGCACGAGCGCAAGTACGGCGATACCGCGGATTTCGCCAAAGCCGGGGGCGGTGGTACGGAAGACTGGTTTGCCGTGATCGGCGCCCGCATCGCGTTCTGATCGTGGGGCTGACGGGCCCGGGATACTCCCCGGGCCCGTTTCTGTATACACTTTGATCTGGGTCAAGTCCACCTGGAATTTCCACCTGTATTCAGTCGCAGTTCAGGTTGGCATGGTGTGATAGAGGGTAGGTAGCGAGGCAACGAGGTGCACTCCCATGACCAAAGCACACAAAGCAAGTAACCAGGCGCAGTTTCTGTTGCGCCGGAAACTGACCGTCGAAGACTTTGGCGAGAGTGAGTGGGACGATTTTATCCACGAACTCAACCACCATCCCTGCGTCGATTTTGCCGAGCGCAAACCGGGAAACCAGCTGCATGTCACCTTCGATGGGACCCATTGGTCCACCGATGAGCTGCTGGAGCTGATCGAGCTCCATGGAGGCCGGTTGAAAGCGGGCTGGTGGACCCGGCGGAAACTGGCGTGGTATCGCTATACGGACGACAACGTCCGGGCCAATGCCAAGCATGAGCCGTTTTGCTGTTCGAAAATTCCACCCATGAAAAAATAACAGGAGGTTGTATGTCATACACGATTGACCGACTTATCGGCAATGCGGGTTTCGAGGAGGTGGACAAACGAACGCGTCAGGCGCTTACCGATCACGGCTTCGGGGTGCTGACGGAAATTGACGTCAAGGCCACGATGAAGAAAAAGCTGGACAAGGATATGTCTGCGTACCGGATTCTCGGGGCCTGTAACCCAGGTATGGCCTGGGAAGCCATTGGCGTGGAGCCTCGTGTCGGCGCGATGCTGCCGTGTAACGTCATTCTTCGCGAAGTTGTGGAGGGTATCGAGGTCAGCGCGATAGACCCCGTGGCTTCCATGACCGCTATTGATAACGACGAGCTCAAGCAGGTTGCTGGAAAAGTCAGGGAAATGCTTTTAAAGGTTGTTGAATCGATTTGAGTGACCGAGAGAGATCTGATTCCCGTTGTACCCTGACCTGAGGAGGTGGTTTTATGAAACTCCAGGCGCGTAACCGGTGGCGCTCCTCGCTGGTAGCCACTGTCCTGATGAGCCTGTCCCTGACGGCGATGGGAGACAGTGCCCGGGCATTCGTACCCATGGGGACGGCGGATTCCGTGGGCGTTATTGATCTGGAAAGTTACCAGATAACGTCGACGATCAGCGGGACCATCAATACCCATGGCTCGGCACTGACACCCGATGGCCGCTATCTGGTTGCCGGCAGCCTGACCGCTCACGACAGCCAGGAACCGGTCAGTCGCCCGGAGGGCGTGACGGAAGATGAGCATGCCGCCCATCATGGGGGTGGTGCGCCCGCGGCAGCTCCGGAAGACGCCAATACCGGGCGGATCTATGTTGTCGATACCTCCACGAACGCGATTGCCCGCACGCTGGAGGTGCCTGGGCCGGTGCACCATGTACTGGTGACCCCTGACGGTCGCTACGCTGTTTCCACGCACCCCATGGGCGGCGGTATCAGTGTGGTTGACCTGGAATCCGGACAGCTGGTTGAAACCGTGGCGACGGGCCCGGCGCCCAACTACGTGGTAGCGACCGACAACGGTCAGTCTCTGCTGGTCAGCAATACCGGCAACGGCACGGTCAGCGAAGTGGATACCCGGCACTGGTTCGTCAAACGCAATCTTCGGGTTGGCGGTAGTCCGGAGCATATGGTGCTCGCCCCCGGCAACGAACGGCTTTATGTCAATGATGTCGACTCGGGCCAGGTTGTTGCCCTGGAGCTTTCCAAAGGCGCCGTGGCGGCAAGGTATGATGTCGGGGCGGAATCTCATGGCGTTGGCCTGAGCACCGACGGCGGGATACTGTACGCAACCAGTAAGGGCGGCGACCGGGTCGTCCGGATCGATCTTGCCAGCGGGATCCGCCATAGCGTGTCACTGGCGCCGGCCCCTTACCACCTGGCGGTCTCTCCCGTCGATGGCAGCCTATTAATCACCAGTCGGGCCGAAGCCAGGCTCTGGGTGCTTGATCCGGGCTCTCTGGAAATTATTGATGACGTTTCTTTGGACGGGATAGGTCACCAAATATCGCTAGAGGCATACTAGCCAGTAAGCCCCACTGACAAGCTTTTCCCAAAGGGAATCTATATGGATAAGCGTTTCAAGATTACGTTGGCAATTTTTGCGGTCATCGCTTTGGTTTTGCTCTGGGGCGAACATAAGGTTCACCTTCTGGGTGCTTTGCCGTGGTTAATCCTTCTGGCATGCCCGTTTATTCATATGTTTATGCATGGAGGGCATGGGAATCACGGTGGCCATAATCACCACGATCAACCGGAAGGCAAGAGTGGAGGCCAACGCGATGACTGATGCTTCGTCCGATTACGGTCTTTGGGGACTGGTGGTTCTAAACTCGGTGATCTTTATTTTCTTCGCTTTCAGTTTTTTTAAGCCACAGACCCAACGAGACTGGCGATCCTTCGGTGCGTTCAGCGCGTTTCTCGTGGCATTATTCACAGAGATGTATGGGTTCCCGCTGACACTCTATTTCCTGTCCGGTTGGCTTCAGACCCAATACCCGGATGTGAATTGGCTTGCCCACGATAGCGGGCACTTGCTTGAAATGCTCTTTGGTTGGCAGGGTTCTCCCCATTTCGGCCCCTTCCACTTGTTGAGTACGGTGTTTATAGGTGGAGGTTTTTACTTGATTGCCGCCGGATGGCGAACCCTGTACACGGCGCAAAAAGAGCGAAAGCTGGCTACGACGGGGCTCTATTCGTATGTTCGGCATCCTCAGTATGTCGGCTTTGTCTTGATTATGTTTGGCTTCCTTCTGCAGTGGCCAACACTTATAACTCTGGCGATGTTTCCGGTTTTGCTCTGGATGTATGCCCGCTTATCGATCAGTGAGGAACGAGAGGCAGAGAAAACGTTCGGGGAAGCCTGGCGGCACTATGCCAACAAAACTCCCAGGTTTTTGCCGCGGTTGCGCGGATTGGGGCGGCAAGCTTGAACAAAAGCTCTACTCATCTGCCGGGTAGATAAAGGAGCCGTTGGTGAGCCTGTCACTTTCGATACGTTCAGTCGCCGGAATGGTTCTTGTTGCCTTTCTTTGGGCGATCTGCTTTCCTTTTATTGTGGTGGGATTGCCAGATGCGCCACCCTTGCTTTTTGCCGCTTTACGCGCATTGTTGGCAGGGTTGTGTCTGATTCTGATCGCTTTTACAAAAGATGGTCGGCCCAGTTATTCGCTTCGCCAGCTTCTAATGCTGGCCGTAATTGGCCTCAGTTACACGGGTATGGGGCTTGGAGGGATGTTTCTCGGTGCTGGCAAGCTGGGACCGGGGCTTGCAACGGTTCTGGCCAATGCGCAACCACTGTTTGCGGCGGTTCTTTCGTTTTTTATCGTTCGAGAGGTGGTGACCGGGCGTGTGTTTGTGGGCCTTTTGATTGGTTTTATTGGTGTTGTGGTGCTAGCGATGCCAGAGATGGAGTTTGGTAACGCCAGATTTTCAGGGGCCGTCTATGTTCTTGGTGGAGCCATCGGAACCGCCATTGGAAATGTGCTGCTTAAATACCAGGCCGGCAGCGATGATATCTATTGGTCAATGGGCATCCAGCTTGTCATAGGCTCAGTGTTTCTGGGAATAGCATCCGTGAGCCTGGGCGAGGGCTTCGAGATTGATTGGACCTGGTCATTTACGACGGCCATGTTCGTTCTGGCCATTCCGGCAACGGCAATGATGGTTGTGCTTTGGTATGCCTTGCTCGCCAGCGCGCCCTTGAACAGCCTCAATTCGTTTACCTTTTTAACGCCTGTTTTCGGTCTCGCTATCGGAATGCTTTTGTTCGGCGAAACTTTCACATCACTGGAAATGATCGGTATAGGGATCACAATTGTTGGCTTGGTGATCGTTGTTAAAGCGCCTGGGAAAACAGATGGCGGTTCCGCTGTCGGGGAAGAGGCAAAGGTGATCCGTAGCTCATAGTAGAAAAGGGAGTAGTCAATGAGAGTCTGGATCAGCGTTCTCCTTTTGTTTGCCGCATCAGGCCGTCTTGTCGCGGGCCCTCCCTCGGCAGTTTCCTTGATTGAAGGCATGGAACAGACTCTGTGGTCCGACAGCAATCACGGCCGTTTCACTATGTGGATCGAGTCTGAGTACTGGACTCGCACACTGGAACTGGAAGCCTGGATGAATCGTCCGGAGCATACGTTGATTCGCATTCACGCGCCCAAAAAAGAGGCCGGCATCGGCTCGCTGCGCATCGGCGATGCCATGTGGAATTACTTGCCCAAAGTTGATCGCACCATCAAGATCCCACCGTCGATGATGCTCCAGCCATGGATGGGCTCCAACTTCAGCAACGACGACCTGGTCAAGGAAAGCTCGTTCGTCGAGGACTACACCCACGAATTGGTCGAAACCGACGATTCCGGTGAGGTGCCTGTGTATCGGGTTGTCTCGACGCCCCGACCTGATGCCCCGGTAGTGTGGAGCCGTCTTGAATTCAATGTTCGGGAGGACTCGATCCCGGTTTCGCTTGCCTACTACGACGAGCGCGATCAGATCGTCAAGCGCATGACCTATGACCAGATCGAAACCATGGATGGGCGCCGGATACCCACCCGCTGGACGATGGTGGACGCCGATAACCCCGAGTCCCGCACGGTGATCACGATTGAGTCTATTGAATTCGACCTGTCGATCGATGAAGAGGTGTTTTCATTGCGCCGGCTGCGCAACCCACAGTGAGGGCCCGGCATGAGCATCGTCAATGTGGAGAAAGTCTCGCGAATTTACCGTCAGGATTCCATCGCCGTCAAGGCCCTGGATGAGGTGTCGGTCGCGATCGAGGCCGGGGAGTTCACAACCTTGGTGGGCCCGTCTGGATCGGGTAAAACCACGCTATTGAATCAGATTGGAGCCCTGGACGAGCCGGATAGCGGGCGCATTCAGGTGGCGGGTGAGGAAATCACCGGGCTTAGCCGAAAGAAGCGGACCCTTTTGCGGCTGTGGAAGGTTGGCTTTGTATTTCAGGAATACAACCTGATTGGCGTGCTGTCGGCTCAGGAGAACGTCGAGTATGTGCTGATGCTGCGCGGAGTGCCGTTTCGGGAGCGCCGTGCCGAGGCCCGGCGTATTCTGGTGGAGGTCGGCCTGCAAGGGCTGGAGCGGCGCCTGCCCCATGAACTGTCTGGCGGCCAGCAACAGCGTGTTGCGGTGGCCCGGGCGATTGTCAGCAAGCCCGCGATTGTCCTGGCCGACGAGCCCACGGCCAATCTCGATTCCACGACCGGCGCGGCGCTACTGGACTTGATGCGTAAGCTCAATGCCGAGCATGGCATTACCTTTGTCTTCTCCACCCATGACCCGATGGTGATGGAACGCGCGCGGAGGGTAATCCATCTCCGCGATGGCCGCGTCGAGCGTGAGGAAATACGGTCGTGATGGCGTGGCTACGTCTGGCTTTTGGCAATCTTCAGGTCAATCGTCGGCGTACGGCCATCACACTGTTGTCGGTGGCCGTCGGTGTCGGTGGGCTAGTGTTTCTCTGGGCATTCATTGATGGCATCAACGCCCAGATGATCAACAACATGACTGGCTATGTGACCGGCGACCTGAAGGTACATCAGCGGGGCTTTCACGATGACCGGGAGATGAACATTGCCCTGGCCGAGCGCTGGAATCTCACAGAGGAGGTATCGGCCGTAGCCGGTGTGGCGGCAACCACCCCCCGGGTGACGGGCCATGCCCTGGCCAGCCGTGAGGACCAGTCACGGGCATTACAGGTGATGGGCGTCGACAGCGCGACGGAGCCACGGGTCACCCGGCTTGACCGGTCGATTGTCCGTGGTCGCTACCTGGAGCGCGGCAATGAAATTCTTGTTGGCGTCGATGCCGCCGGTGCCCTGGATGTCTCCCCGGGCGACGAGCTGGTACTGGTGGTGCAGGCGTCGGACGGCTCTATTGGCGCCGACCGGTTCGAAGTGGTGGGCGTATTCGAGACCGGTATCAAGCGTATTGATGGCTTCGTGGCCCAGATGCCCCTGGCGGCCGCTCAGTCGCTGTATGCCTTTCAGGGGCGGTTTACCGAGATCGCGGCCCGCGTGCAGGATGCTGACCGGCTCGACGAGGTGGTCGGCACTGTCGGGAATCAGCTGCGCGATCGAAAGGTGGAAGTGCTGGGCTGGCCGGCGCTGATGCCATCGCTGGTGCAGATGGTTGCCTTTCACGACGCCGTCGCCTACATCGTGATTTTGGTGGTGTTCGTGGTCGTGGCCGCCGGCATCGTCAACACCATCCTGATGTCGGTGCTGGAGCGCAGCCGGGAGTTTGGGGTGATGATGGCGCTGGGCACACCCAGCAGTCGCATCGTCTGGCTGGTGCTTCTCGAAACAACGGTTCTGGCCGGTCTCGGCTACCTGTTGGGGTTGGTACTTGGGTTGTCGGTGACCGGCTATTTCAGTAGCAATGGGCTGGATTTCAGCGCCTACATCAAGGCCATGGATACCATGCCGGGGCTCAGTGGCATCGTTTATCCCACCATCGAAGCTCAGCGCCTGGTTGTGATTGGCATTGTGGTGGTGTCGGTAGCCCTGCTGGCGGCCGCCCTCCCGGCCTGGAACGCGGGTCGCAACAGCCCGCTGGAGGCGATGGGGGCACGGCGCGCGGTGGTCAATCGCATCCGCCGGATTCACTGGCAGGTGACGTCGGATCACCGGCTGCTGATTTTCGCACAAATGGCACTCCGTTCGGTATTCCGAAACCCGCGACGGTCGATGATTACCGCCTCGGCCACTGCATTCGGGCTGGCGGCCTATCTGTTTCTGTACGCCTTCGCCGATGGTTTCTTCGAGCAGATGATCCAGAACTCGACCCAGCAGCTCAGCGGGCACGTGCAGGTGATGGCAAAGGGTCACGACGTGGATCTGTCGCCAGATTTACGTATTGCCGACAGTCGGGCACTTCAGCGGCAGTTGCAGGAGCGTCCTGAGGTTGAGGCGGCCGCACCCCGGGTATTGCTGCGTGCCATGGTGGCCAACCCCGGGAAGAGTCTGCCGGTGGAGCTGGTGGGTATTGCACCGGAGCAGGAGAGGGCGGTTACGGAACTTTTCAGATACATGGAGCAGGGCACTTATGTTCAATCCGGGGAGGCGGGAATTGTGATTGGCCAGAAACTGGCCGAGGAGTTGGGTGCCCGGCTGGGGGACAAGCTGGTCATTACGGTCCAGCAGGCTGGCGGAGATCTTGCTTCCAGTGCCCAGGCCATTCTCGGTATCTATCGCACTGGCAGTGACCTTTTCGACACAGAGTATGTCTTCACCAATATCAACGCAGCCCGCCGCCTGGGTGGCCTGCTGGAAGACGAAGTCTCGCGGATCGTGTTGAGGCTGTCAGACCGCGCAGAGAGTGCGGCCCTGGCAAGAACCCTGAACCAGTCGCTGCCTCTGACTAACGACGGACTGGAGGCCCAGGGCTGGGAAACCCTGCTCCCGGTGGTTGTGCAGATGGTGGAAATGAGCCAGGTGGATTTCTATCTCATTCTGTCGGTGGTCTTTGTCGTGGTGGCCATCGGGGTCATGAATACCATGGTGATGTCGGTGATGGAGCGGACCCGGGAACTGGGCGTCATGCTGGCACTGGGAACCCGAGGTGTCCAGTTGCTGCTGACGATTGTGTTCGAGGCGTTCTTTCTGGCGGTACTGGGCATGGTGGCCGGAACCCTGGCGGGCGGTGCGCTGGTCTACTGGCTGAACCAGGCCGGCATTGACCTGTCCTCGATCAGCGGGGCGCTGGAAACCATTCCGGGCATTACCGACCGGGTCTATCCGGTGCTGATGTTTGATCATGTCTGGCTGCCCAGCCTGCTGCTGTTTCTCTGTTCGGTGACGGTGGCGCTGTATCCGGCATGGCGGGCGGCGCGGCTGGACCCGGTCGAGGCCATTCATCATGGCTAGGCACTGGCAAGTGGCGTCAGGGCTGGTCTGCCTGATGCTGGCTTCAGGTGTTGAGGCCGGGTTCAGCCAGTCCGGATCGCTGAAGAATCTCAGCGTCGGCTCGCGCTCGTTGATCGACGGTGATCGCTACGTTTCGAACCTTACCCGCCTGCGTCTGAACCCCCGATATCGATATCAGGACTGGATTGTGGACGCGGCCTACGACCTGGAACTGGTTTCGGGCAGTTTTCTGGACAGCCCGGAGTTCGCCTTGCTCCGGGATGCCCCGGAACCTCGCTACTGGGATCTGCAGGGGGATATTCACGAGTCGGGGACATTGCTGGCGCGCCACCAGTTCTATCGTGGCACGGTGCAGTGGCGGTCGCCGGCCGGTGATTTCCGCTTCGGCCGCCAGCAGGTGAACTGGTCCACGGCCCTGATCTGGAACCCGATGGACATCCTCAATCCTGTCAGCCCTTTGCAACTGGAGCCGGATGAACGGGTGGGTGTGGACGCCATTCTCTGGGACAAACCCTGGGGAGCCTTAGGACGCATCAGCGCTGTCCATGCCCCGCAACACAATGACGGCGAGGCCAGTACGGCAGCCCGGGTCAAGCGCTATATTGGTGGTGTAGATGCCGGGCTGATGGCAGGTGAGTTTGCCGATGTCACCAGGATAGGCTTTGACGGCAGTGGCTCGGTGATCGGCACCGGTTGGCGCACGGAATTCGTCTGGAGCGACCCGGACGCCAGCGACAGCTACTGGCAGGGAGTGGCGGATCTGAATTGGTCGTTTCGCAATGGGTTCAACCTGGCACTGGAATATTTCTACAACGGCCGGCCCGTACCGCCGGGAAACTCTGGCCTTGGAAACCTGCTGTCCACAGATCCGCTCTATGCCGGGCGCCATTATACCGGGTTGCTCGCATGGCAGGATATCAACCCGTTTTGGCAGTATCGGGTAGTGGCCATTCGCAATGTTGATGATGCAAGCTGGGTACTCTATCCCCGGTCCACCTGGACGCCTCCCTTCAGCCAGGAAATCTATCTCACAGCCGGAGCCCAATGGTTTGGTGGTAACGACACCAGCGAGTACGGAATGCTTGAGCCTCTGGGATTGGTGGAGATGCAATGGTACTTCTGAATATTCTGTCTGGTCGTATTTTGGCGCCCACAATCAAAGAAGTATCACTCTACCCAGGCGTTCCTTTATATGTACATTTCAGCAAATGAATCGTGTGGCGGTTTAATGGGCAGTTATTTAGTGTATAGGCCACTCGACGGTCATCTTTTTTTAAGAGGTGTCAGAAATTCAGGTTTGTTTCAGGGTATTGTGTTTTACTTTGCAGTACATGGGGCAGTCATCGTACCTGACACGATTGTCCTTTGTGTTGTCTCAGGTTTGTCCTTGCCGCAGAAGCCTCTGCGGCTTTTTTATGCGCTGAAATGTGCTTGCTCGTCTTTATGTGCTATACCACTGAGACCCTCAGGTATTTCACATTGTTGGGCTGGTGGTAAAGGCTTTATATTCAGAAAATAATTGCCGATCCTGTCTGATGAGTTTTTTAAAGCATCAGTTTTCGGAGTGATTCTGGATAGTTAATGAAAAACCAAAGATTCTCTCGGTTTTTATCACATGAAACACAAATTGAGCCAGATCAAAATATCCTGAAAACCCAGGTAAGTTCAGTTAGAGTTCAGGTTTGAGATTTAGCATGGCGTACCTGAACAGATTAACAGACTTCTGTGGAGACCTACCCTTGGCTATTCCTGCTCGCTATTTCAGATCCGCCATCTTCGGGGCGTTGGTTTTGACCAGCCTGCCCGGTTGGGCGGAGCCCAGACTTCAACTGGCGAATGTGATTGATGCCGCCATTGAATACGATCCATGGCTTCGCCAGAGTGCCCAGATACAGCAAGCATTACTGGAGGAGTCCATTGCCGAGGGGGCCCTGCCCGACCCTCGGCTGTCACTTGGCGCCGCGAATCTGCCCGTGGACACGTTCGACACCGGGCAGGAAGCGATGACCCAGGCCACGGTCGGAATCTCGCAGCGGATTCCGCGCGGCGACAGCCTGCAGTTGTCGCAGGACAGGAAAGAAGAGCTGGCGCAGGAGCAACCTTTTCAGAGGGAGAACCGGCGCGCCAGGGTGGTGGAAACGGTGACCCGCCTCTGGCTTGATGTGTGGGAGGCACAACAGAGCATCGGTCTGATTGAGGATAACAGGGATCTTTTCGAGCAGCTGTCCGACGTAGCCGAGGCGGGTTACATAACCGCCACCATGATCTCACGGCAGCAGGACGTTGTCCGGGGCACCCTGGAGCTTACGCGCCTGGATGACCGGCTGACCGACCTGAGGCTGAAGCTGCAATCAAGTCAGGAAGCTCTGGGTGAGTGGATCGGGTCGAAAAATGCCTCGCTGGAGGTAACCGAAACGGTGCCCCCCGAACTGCTGACAGCGCTTCGGGACGGCTGGTCGGAAACCAGTGCGGGCACCCTTATCCGTCACCCCCTGATCCGTTCCACGGACCAGCAGATCAAGGCCCGGGCCATTGATGTGGATCTTGCCCGCGAGGCTTACAAGCCCGAATGGACGGTTTCTGCGCAATATGGCTACCGGGATCGCGTGCCCGGCGGGCAGGACCGGGCGGATCTCTTCTCCGTGGGGATTGGTTTTGATCTCCCGCTGTTTACCGGCAATCTCCAGGACCGGAAGCTGAACGCCTCAGCGGCCCGGCTCGAAGCAGAAAAGACAGAGCGAGTTTTGCAGCTTCGCGTGATTCAGGCAAGGGCCCGTTCAGCCCTTGCCCGGATTAAACGGCTTGATGACCGCATCGGGATATACCAGCAGTTCTTGCTGCCGCAAATGGAAGAGCAGGCCGAGGCCGCGCTGACCGCCTACAACAATGACGACGGCGATTTCGCCGAGGCCGTGCGTGCGCGGATCGACGATCTCAACGCCAAGATTGAGCTGATCGGGATGACCGCGGAGCGGGCCCGGAACTTCGCCAGTTTCCGTTACCTGACCTCAGGCTCTTCCGAAGTACCTTCACTTTCACAGACTCGCTATCAGGACTGACCATCATGGCTAATTTTGTTCGCCCGCTGGGCTTTATACTGCTTGGTGGCATTGCCGGGGCCGGGGCGGCCTATTGGCTGGCCTCCGAAACCGCAACGGCACCAGCGTCCGCGGAAAAGAAACCCTTGTACTGGGTGTCACCCATGGACGCCAGCTTCAGAAGTGACAAACCGGGCAAGTCGCCCATGGGCATGGATCTGGTTCCGGTTTACGAGGACAGCGGGAGCGCTGACGACTCGCCAGGCACCGTCCGGGTTGCGCCGAACATTGTCAATAACCTGGGCGTTCGCACGGACGAGGCCATCAGGGGGCAGTTGCCCAGCAATATTATTACCGTGGGCTACGTGCAGTATAACGAAGACGAGTTGTACCACATGCACCCCCGTGTTGAAGGGTGGATCGAGAAACTTTATGTAAAGTCCGAGGGCGACCCGGTTGAGAAGGGCAAGCCTGTTTACACCCTCTACTCACCCACCCTGGTGAATGCCCAGGAGGAATTGCTCCTGGCACTGGACCGGAAAAACCCGCGCCTGATCAGGGCGGCCGAGGAGCGTTTGTCGTCGCTGAATGTCTCGGACCGTTTGATCCGGACACTCAGGCAGACCCGGGATGTGCAGCGGACCATAACTTTCTATGCCCCGGCTTCCGGGGTTATTGATGTCCTGAATGTCCGTGAGGGTGCATTCGTCAAGCCCGGAGATAAGGTTGTGTCCATCGGTTCGCTTGACGAGGTCTGGGTGATCGGGGAGGTGTTCGAGAGCCAGCTCTGGGCCATCAGTGCCGGCGATCCGGTAGAGATGACCCTGGACTACATGCCCGGGCGCAGCTGGATGGGGAGCGTGGACTACGTGTACCCGGAAATCAATCTCGAGACCCGGACCGCACAGGTCAGGATGCGCTTTGACAATGCCGATGGCATGTTGCAGCCGGGCATGTTCGCCAGCGTCGACATACAGGGCGATCCCAGTGAAAGGCGCACCCTGGTGCCCCGGGAATCCGTTATCCGCACCGGGCAGACCGACCGCGTTGTTCTGGCCCTGGAAGAAGGCGCCTTCAAATCGGTTAACGTTACCACCGGACGGGTCGGGAACAGGTATGCCGAGATTCTGGAAGGCGTCGTTCCCGGCGACCAGGTGGTGGTCTCGGCGCAGTTCCTGATTGACTCTGAATCCAGCAAGACATCGGATTTCCGGCGGATGTCCCCGCCGCCCACAGGGGCGATGGACCCGGATATGAACCATTCCGGGCACGCCATGGGCGCGGGCAAGGCTGATGCCAAGGGCAGCCCTGAAACCATGAATCATGAGGGGATGGATCAGAACCCAATGAACCAGGGCGAAATGGACCACGGCAAGATGGATCAGGGCGAAATGGACCACGGCAAGATGGATCAGGGCGAAATGGACCATGGCAAGATGAACCAGGGCGAAATGGACCATGACGGAGGCGCCTCATGATTGCGTCGGTCATTAACTGGTCTGTCCAGAACCGTTTTCTGGTCATGCTTGCCGCCGTATTGCTGACCGGGTTCGGGCTCTACTCGGTGTCAAAGACGCCGGTGGATGCCCTGCCGGATCTCTCGGATGTCCAGGTTATCGTTAAAACCAGCTACCCCGGCCAGGCCCCGCAGGTGGTGGAAGATCAGGTGACCTATCCGCTGACCACGGCCATGCTCTCGGTGCCGGGTGCGGTGACGGTCCGGGGCTACTCGTTCTTCGGCGACTCCTACGTCTATATCATCTTTGATGAAGATACGGACATGTACTGGGCCCGCTCCCGGGTGCTGGAATACCTGTCGCAGGTAATACCCAGCCTGCCTGAATCGGCCCGGCCTCAACTGGGGCCGGATGCGACCGGGGTCGGCTGGGTTTACCTGTATGCCCTGGTTGACCGGACAGGGAACAACGACCTGAGCCAACTGACCACTCTGCAGAACTGGTTTCTGAAGTACGAGCTGCAGACAGTGCCCGGTGTCTCGGAAGTGTCCACGGTCGGCGGCATGGTCAAGCAGTACCAGGTCAAGGTGAATCCCGAAAAACTCCGGGCATTCGGTATCCCCCTGTCCCACATCCAGAACAGCATCAAGCGGGGCAACAAGGAAATCGGTGCATCGGTGATCGAGATGGCCGAGGCGGAATACATTGTCCGCTCGACTGGCTATATCCAGTCCCGTGAAGACCTCTTGTCGATTCCACTGGGTCTTGACGTAAATGGCACGCCGGTCCTGATGAAGGATGTGGCAAGCGTTGAGATCGGGCCGCAGGCGAGACGTGGCGTTGTGGAACTCAACGGCAACGGGGAGACCATTGGCGGCATTGTGGTAATGCGGTTTGGTGAAAATGCCCAGAAAACCATTAATGGTGTGAAGGCCAAGCTGGAAGAGTTGCAGTCGAGCCTGCCCGAAGGTGTTGAGGTGGTGACGGTTTACGATCGCTCTGGCCTGATCGAGCGCGCGGTCAATAACCTCGGGTTCAAGCTGCTCGAGGAATTTGTGGTGGTGGCCCTGGTGTGTATGGTTTTCCTGTTCCACGTCCGCTCGTCGCTGGTGGCAATTATCAGCCTGCCGGTGGGCATCCTGACCGCCTTTATCGTCATGTACTTTCAGGGTATCAATGCCAATATCATGTCGCTCGGGGGGATCGCTATTGCCATCGGTGCCATGATCGACGGCGCCATCGTGTTAATCGAGAACATGCACAAGCATATGGAGAGGACGCCGCTGACGCCCGAGAACCGATGGGAAATAGTAGCCAGATCGGCCTCGGAGGTCGGGCCGGCGCTGTTTTTCTCGCTGTTGATCATCACTGTCAGTTTTGTGCCGGTGTTTGCCCTGGAAGCCCAGGAAGGGCGGATGTTTGCGCCCCTGGCGTTCACTAAGACCTACGCCATGGCGGCCAGTGCCGCTCTCGCAGTGACGCTGGTCCCGGTGCTCATGGGTTACTTCATTCGTGGCAAGGTGCTGCCGGAGCACAAGAATCCGCTGAACCGGCTGCTGGTCGCCGCCTATATGCCGGCCCTGAAGCTGGTGCTCCGGTTTCCGCTGTCAACGGTTCTGGTATCGGTACTGGTTCTGGTTGTCGGCCTGTGGCCGGCAACCAAGATCGGGAGTGAATTCATTCCCAACCTGGATGAGGGCGACCTGATGTACATGCCCACCACCTACCCCGCCATCTCGATTGCCGAGGCCAGGAGGCTGGTGCAGCAGACGGACAAGCTTATCGCCACGGTGCCCGAAGTGAAAACCGTGTTTGGCAAGGTGGGGCGGGCGGATACCGCTACCGACCCGGCACCGCTGACCATGGTTGAGACCTTTATCCAGCTTAAGCCCAAGGATCAGTGGCGGGACGGGATGACCACCGATAAGCTCAAGCAGGAGCTCAATTCGCTGATTCGCTTCCCGGGGGTGACCAATGCCTGGGTCATGCCGATCAAAACCCGCATCGACATGCTGGCAACGGGCATAAAGACCCCCGTGGGCATCAAGGTAGCCGGCCCGGATCTCTCGGTTATCCAGGGCATTGGCAAACGCCTTGAGGAGATCCTGGAGAAGGTTCCCGGCACCAGTTCTGTCTATTCCGAGCGGGTCGCCGGCGGACGTTACATCAAGGTGGATATTGATCGGGAGCGTGCCGCCCGCTATGGCCTGAATATCGATGATGTTCAGCAGGTTGTGGCCTCGGCCATTGGCGGAATCAACGTGGCGCAGACCATCGAGGGGCTTGAGCGCTTCCCGATCAACCTCCGCTATCCGGAGGATTACCGGGACTCACCCGAAAAACTGAAGCAGCTTCCCGTGGTGACTGAATCCGGTCAGCGGATCGCGCTGGCCGACGTGGCCGATATCCGGGTGGAGGACGGGCCGCCCTCCATCAAGAGTGAAAACGCCCGCCTGAACGGCTGGAGCTATGTGGATATCGAAGGTGTGGACATCGGCACCTATGTCCAGCAGGCGCAGGCCGCCGTGAAGGCGGAGCTGGACCTGCCCGCCGGTTACTCCGTCAACTGGTCTGGCCAGTATGAGTACATGCTCCGTGCCAAGCAGAAACTGAGCCTGGTGGTTCCGGTGACGCTGGGTGTTATTGTCCTGCTGCTGTTCCTGAACTTCGGGCGCTTTGCGGAAGTGGGTATCATCATGGCTACCCTGCCTTTCGCGTTGGTTGGCGCCTTCTGGCTGATGTATCTGCTGGGTTACAACTTCTCGGTTGCCGTCGGCGTCGGTTTCATTGCCCTGGCCGGTGTTGCTGTGGAGATTGGTGTGATCATGCTGGTCTATCTCAATCAGTCCTACGAATCGATGCTGGAAACCTGTGAAAAGAACGGGCTGAAACCAAGGCGGGAAAACCTTCGCCATGCAGTGCTTCATGGCGCCGGAATGAGGGTGCGGCCGATAATGATGACCGCGGCCGCCATCATCGGCGGGCTGATACCGGTCATGATGGGTGGCGGAACCGGATCGGAAGTCATGGGGCGGATTGCCGCGCCCATGGTCGGAGGCATGATCAGTGCCGTGATTCTGGCACTGCTGGTGATACCGGTAGGTTACTATCTCTGGAAACGCAGGAGTTTTTCCGAAGCGTAAAGAAAGTTAGACCTCGCCATATTGCTTTCGAGATTCTGGCGAGGTCTGATGATGCAGCGGTGTCTGGGTAATGTTGTTATAAAGCAAGAGCCTGGGTATGGAGTCCCGGGCAGATACTCTGGCAACATATTTCCCGGGGGAGGTTTCCTGCCCTCTAAAAGGCCGAGAACAGCAGCGATGGGGTAGGCCCAAATTTGATGGGGTTCAATCATGTCTCGCATGGAGTCCTCGTGCCTTTGTGGTTCGCCATTCGTTTGGAATCTGCATGATGAGGTATGTCACATAGCGCGCCGGTTAACTATGTTTATAGGTATTTGCCCCCTCGTGCTTGTAGTCAGGGTGTTCAAATTCCAGTGTTGAATGAGTTACGCTGAACTCTTTCTCCAAAGCCTGTTTTATCCCGTCCTTGATTTTCTCAAGTTCATTCCACGCACTCATCTCGACAACCACACGGGCGTCGAGCGAGGCATCATGCTCACCCACCTGCCAAAAATGTACGGGGTGAAGTCGATAACTCCTTCTAAGTCTGATACTGCCCCAATGACGGAATCTGTGCCGATATCCTCGGGACTCCCCAGCATGAGTGTTCTGATGGTCCCGCCAATTTCTGTCAGGTCCAAGTAGAGAATATAGCTGGCCATGCCAATGGTGATTGCGGAATCAACCCAGCGCATGTCGTAGAGCAAGATAAGAGCTCCGCCTATAACACTGCTATTGACGCAAACGCATCAGACAAGTTGTGTAAAACAACGCATGAATATTAACGCTGCCCTTCTGCATTGAGTAGGTCAGCAGCGCGCTCAACGCGTCCATTATCAGTGCAACAATGTAAGTCAGACTACCCAACACCCCTTGAGTTCCAGCGGATCTGGGAACCGCATGACACCCTCGTATATCAGGTAGGGCCCTATCATGATCAAGGTGGTGTATTTAACAGCGCAACACCTACCTTTATTCGCCCGTAGCCGAAGGTCAGCTTTTATTCAGCCGGGCGACGCGCAATTTTACGGGCCGCGAACGCGATAATCAGCGATGCCATGTCCCAGAAGTTATGTATAGCATCGGCAATCAGCGCCAAGCTGCCGGCAAAGTCCTTTCCGCGATCTGGACGAGAGTCAGGATGCCGTTTGCCCAGATGGCTACTGCAACCCGTTTATGCTTGGTTTCAGGGGGAATGTGAAATAGCTGTATACTGAAAAAGTGTGCTTTCCCTCATATAGGTTTCGAAGTAATGCGGGAAGAAGCGTTAATTGGTTGCTTCCAATGTTCGCATTGCGACCAAAGGTTTCGACAACAAGGCGTTTTGGATTCATAGATAACGCGGAGTGGCTGTGCCTTGGAGATGGTGAGGTGGAAACCGTGCAATGGTCTTTTTACTGAGTGATATAGCAGCGGCCTAAAGTGACTGGGCTCCAGCAAGGCACAATTTGGGCACAGGCAAATAAAAAAGGCCTGCGTTTTCACGCAAGCCTTTGAAAATAATGGCGCGCCCGATAGGATTCGAACCTATGACCTTTGCCTCCGGAGGGCAACGCTCTATCCAGCTGAGCTACGGGCGCTTCGAGCTCGACGATGACTCGCCGATTTCGAGTGCGCAATCTTACGTGCGTAGCGGGTGTCTGTCCAGCCCCCGGCGGCAAGTCCTGACCTCAGTTCTGGGGTAGTCGCTGCTCGGGGGTAATCGATACCAGATTGTTGTCATTGCTGAAGGTGACCTCGCCATCCTGGATGGTCACCTGGAAGCTCATGGACCGGTCCGCGAGCGCTGCCAGGGCCTCAGTGCTGTCGCCGGGTAGGTGAACAATGGTGAGGTTGTCGAAACGTTCCAGCTTGCCGTGATGTTTGTCCCACCAGACTGGGAATGCGCGATCGCCATAGGTGTAGAGGATCACTTTCCCGGCGCGGTTGCAGGCCTTCCTTATTCGGTCTTCTTCTGGCAGGCCAAGCTCGATCCATAATTCAATTTCGCCGGTCAGGTCTTTCTGCCACAGCTCTGGCTCATCATCGGTGCTCAGGCCTTTGGTAAATTCGAGGGTGTCGCCGGCGTTCAGGGCAAAGGCAAGCAGCCGGATCATCACGCGCAGGTCCGTTTCCGACGGATGCTGGGCGATGGTCAATTGATGATCCGCGTAGTAGTGACGGTCCATGTCGGCGATGTTGAGCGTCGCCTTGAGGATGGTTGCTTTGAGCGCCATGGGCTTCCTGCATTGGTATCGGGATAGGGGTTTGGGCTAGTGTAATGCAATTCTTTCCCGGGTGAGTGTAAGCGCATGCCGATGTTGCGTGGTTTTCTGGTTCTGGTGCTGTTTTTTATTCTTGGCGAGTCTGTGCGCCTGCTTCTGGCGTTGCCGGTGAGTGGCGGCGTGCTGGGGATGGTGGTCATTACCTTCACGCTGATGCTTAAAGGCAACGTGAGTGATGATCTTGCTCGGGCCAGCCAGGGGCTGATATCGGTGCTGGTGCTCTTGATCATGCCGGGGGTGGTGGGTGTGTTTTTCACGGCGAACCAGTTCTCCGGGCAGTGGCTGGCGGTTGCGGCGGCATTGCTGGTGGGCAACTTTCTCAGTGTGCTGACGCTGTCTCTTATACACATCTGACGCTGCCGACGAC
>OJGX01000215.1_pt1 | contig 31012 bp, 28 predicted proteins | sample 1594661 | NCBI WGS metagenome assembly OJGX01 (sample SAMN05416839, study PRJEB24817) | seawater metagenome | isolation source: Sea water | place: Canada:Atlantic | collected 2013-07 | reverse complement strand
AACTCGCGACCCCGACCTTGGCAAGGTCGTGCTCTACCAACTGAGCTATTCCCGCTTAATTTCAGTCAAACCGGTTGTTATTTGCGAGCGTAACAACCAGCCTTTCGAACTGATCTACAGTGCCAATACTCAGTCTTGCTGAGCCCTGTAGGTCGAAAGAGGCGCCTATTCTAATGCCATAACAAACTATGTCAAGCACTGGATAAGTATAATTTTTATCTGCCCTATTTTGCTTGCAATGTGGGCAAAGCTGCGCGTAGGTATGTGACCATCGACCAGAGGCTAAATACCGCTGAAACATAGATTAAAACGTATCCTAGCCACACAATCTCTTGTGGGGTGTTGGCGTCGGTGGCCAATAAAATAATTATCGCAATCATCTGCACCGTGGTCTTCACTTTGCCAATATAGCCCACTTTTACAAGATTGCGCTTATTGCTGTTGGCCATCCATTCGCGCAGGGCCGACACAAATACTTCACGTGCAATTATTATGGCAGTGGGAAGTACAAACCAAATACTGGGGTGATTAGCTGCTAATAGCACCATCGCCATTACCACCAGCAGTTTGTCTGCCACTGGGTCTAAAAAGGCGCCGAACTCTGAGGTCTGGTTAAGCTTTCGGGCTAGGTAGCCGTCTAGCCAGTCTGTCAGGCTTGCAATCGCGAATAGGCCCGCCGCGTAATACTGGTGATATGGCAGTGACGAATAGTGCAGCATGATCACGATGGGGATCATTGCAACACGTGAACATGTCACTAAGTTAGCCGAATTCATGATGTGTGTGTTTCTCCTGCTATCCGTGCTGTTTCAAGCTAATTGAGCATTCTACTCGTTATGCAGCCAAGCATAAATCTCTTCTGCCAGCTTTGTGCTGATGCCTGGCACTTTCGTCAGCTGCGCCTCACTGGCGCGCTCTATCTCTTGTTGGCCACCAAAATGGCGTAGCAGTTCGCGGCGCTTCTTTGGCCCCAGCCCTGGGATTTGTTCTAAAGCAGACTTATTACGGGTCTTAGCGCGGCGCTGACGGTGCCCTGTGATGGCAAAGCGGTGCGCCTCGTCGCGTATTTGCTGCAATAGGTGCAAGGCAATGGACTCCGTCGGCAGCACAATCTCTTTAACGCTGTCCCCCACTGACAAGAACAGGGTCTCCTGCCCTGCCCGGCGCGAGATGCCTTTGGCAATGCCAATAAGCTGCACGCTGGCGAGCTGGCACTCCTCTATTACGCGGCGAGCCTGAGATAACTGTCCCTTGCCGCCATCAATCAATAGGATGTCGGGGACTTTGCCGCCGTCCACGGCCTCACTGGCCTCTTTTGCCACGCGGGTATAGCGCCGAGTTAGGGCTTGGTCCATGGCGGCATAATCGTCGCCACCGGTGATATTTTCAATATTGAATCGGCGGTAGTCCGATTTAAGCGGTCCGTTGACATCGAATACCACGCAGGATGCCACGGGGCTCTCGCCAGAGGTATGGCTGATGTCGAAACACTCGATGCGTTGAGGCAATGCGTCTAGGTCTAGTGCTTGGCGCAGTTGCTCAAAGCGCTGCTGGACGTTCTGTTTATTGCTCACGAAGCTCTGCAGGCTTTGGGTGGCATTGGTCACGGCCATGGCCTGCCATTTGGCTCTGTGGCCGCGCACGCTGCTGCTAATCTTCACGGTTTTATTGGCGCAATAGCTCAAGGCCTCCGCAATCGCCGTTGCTTCGGCGATCTTAGGGGCGATAATAAGCTCTTTCGGAATATTAGGGGCATTATCAGCCTTGGCATAATACTGGGCGATAAAAGCGGCTAGAAGCTCGCTCTCGTTGCCTGCAAGCTTGTCTTTGGGAAAAAAGCTCTTGCTGCCAATCAAACGCCCACCTCTGATAACAATGAGGTGCACGCTGGCATAGGAACCTTGCATGCTTGCGGCCAGCACATCGGCATCCCCGCCTTGGGTCGAGACGTATTGTTGCTCGTGAATGCGGCGCAGGTCGGCGATTTGATCACGAATCACGGCGGCCTTCTCGAAATCTAAGGCCTGCGACTTCGCCTCCATCTTGTCGCTGAGCTCACTTATTAGCTTGTCGCTGCGGCCATTGAGGAAGAGCGTTGAGAAATGCACGTCTTGAGCATATTCCTCTGGCGAGATCAGCCCTACGCAGGGCGCGGTGCAGCGGTCTATCTGGTGCTGCAAACACGGGCGCGAGCGGTTACGAAAATAGCTGTCTTCGCATTGGCGCAGGCGAAAGACCTTTTGCAAGACACTTAAGCTCTCGCGTACGGCTCCGGCGCTAGGGTATGGCCCAAAGAAGGTGGCATCACGGCGTTTGGCACCACGATGAAAGGCCAGCCGAGGGTATTCGTCTTTATTGGTGAGCATGATGTAGGGGTAGGTTTTATCGTCCCGCAGCTCAATATTATAGGGTGGGCGGTGCTGCTTGATCAGGGTTTGTTCCAGCAACAAGGCTTCTGTTTCGTTACTGGTAATGGTGACTTCAATATTATTAATGCGGGTGACCAAGGCCATGGTCTTGGTATCAAGCCCAGAGGCGCGGAAGTAGTTACCGACGCGCTTCTTCAGGTTTTTGGCTTTGCCCACATAGAGAATGCCCCCTTCCTCGTCTAGCATGCGGTACACACCTGGACGAGAACTGAGGCTGGCGATCAACGCTTTCGGATCGAACTTGGGGCCGGTATCAGGAACTTGAGACAAGACTCGATGCATCGCTAAGGCCGTGTTTCACGGCGAGAATCGTAAGCTCCACGTCACTACTAAGCTGTAGCTTATCGAAGATCCGGTAGCGGTAGCTGTACACCGTTTTACGGCTTAGGCTGAGTTTCTCTGAGATCAAATTGACCTTCTGACTGTCAATCAGCATTAAGGCCACTTGTAGCTCGCGCTCAGACAAAGCATCAAACGGTGATGTACGTGGCTCAGGCGCTGTGATCTTCTCGAGTTTTGAGGTGATTCTGGGGCTGATATAGCGTTGCCCGCTATGCACTAGGTGAATCGTCCAGAGCATCTCGGCAATGGGCACACATGGTGTGATATAGCCACTAGCGCCAGCGCGCAGCATGCGCGATGGCAAAACGCCGAGACCAAGCGGAATCATCACGATAATGCGCAGTTCTGGATGTTCGACAATCAAGCGCTGGGTGACCTCAATGCCGCCGAGCCCAGGTTGTTTAAGGTGCATAAGCACAATGTCCACTGGCGTGGATTGAAGTTGTAGAAGGGCTTCTTCTACGCAGTCTGCCTGTGCCACTACCTCCATGCCCTGCTCTTCTTGGATGAGTTTCACCAAGCCAGCGCGGAGTAACTGATAGTCGTCGATTAACATGACCCGTATAGGGTTTTGGCTCTGAGACATTATATAGACCTACTTCTGTCGAATTTTGAGGCCCCCTCACAACGACTTTTACCATAGAGGCCTTACTAAGTACATCAGCTCGCGGCGCGCGAAACTGCGAACTGCATCACATTATTGCGTCGATTCGAACGCGGGCACCCATTGTACCTCAGGTTCCAGCCGAACTTGATAGCGCTGCCACACAGAATCGATGATGGCATTGGCTAGCGCTTCGATATCTTGCGGCGACGCCTCATGGCGATTGACGATCACGAGGGCTTGTTGTTCATAGACCTGTGCGCCGCCCCGGCCTTTTCCCTTCCACCCCGCTTGATCAATTAACCATGCTGCGGGCACTTTAATACTTTGCGGAGCCTGGGGAATCTCAAACCCTGGAATCTCTGGCCACTTAGCCTGTAAATCAGTATACACCTGCCGGCTTATGATTGGGTTTTTAAAGAAGCTGCCAGCGTTGCCAAGTTGCACTGGGTCAGGCAGTTTTTCACGGCGCACTTTACACACTGCTGCGAATACTTCCTGCGGGCTAGCGTTGGCGCCATTATTAGGCAGAGCTTGTGCCAAGCCTTGGTAGCTGCAATTGACCTGCGTTTTGCGGTGCAAGGTAAAACTAACGCTAAGCACAATTTTGTGTGCCCGCAGGCGCCCTTTAAAGATGCTATCGCGGTAGGCAAACTCGCATTGCGCTGCGCTCATCACCTGCACGTCGCCAGTGGCGATATCCAAGACCGTGACCTCATCAATAAAATCTTTGACCTCAACACCATAGGCACCAATGTTTTGAATTGGCGCCGCACCGACATTGCCAGGGATTAAGGCCAGATTTTCTAAACCAAAATATTCGTGTTGCAGACAATGGCAAACAAATTGGTGCCAGTTCTCGCCACTTGCCGCCTTAACCGTAACACTGCCTTCATCCTCGGCAACGGTTTCGATCCCGCGCAGCGCTATTTGCAGCACTAAACCAGGAAAGTCTTCGCGCAGCAAAAGATTACTACCGCCGCCGATCACCAACAGTGGCAATGCGTTTTGTTTGGCAAAATCCAATGCACTTTTTAGTTGTGCAAGCGACTGTGCCGCGCAAAAAAATCGCGCATGCACACGCAAGCCAAAACTATTATAAGACTGAAGGTCGAAATTCTCTTGCGGGGTGATCAATGCAAATCCTGCTGTTTAATATGGGACAATAGGCCAGCAGAAGCTTCTTCTACTAGGTCAAGCACGAGCTCAAAACCATCGGCGCCACTGTAATAAGGGTCCGGTACTGCCATCGCTGCGTTATTGGCAAACTCCATAAAAAGACGAATCTTGTGATGGTATTGTTTGGGCGCCATGGCAAGCATGCTGGCAAAATTATTTTCATCCATCGCCAGCAAATAATCGTAGTGGCTAAAGTCTTCCACTTGCAGTTGTTGTGCGCGAATCCCGCGTAAACTATAGCCGCGTTTTTTGGCGGCCTCGCGCGAACGCTTATCGGGTTTTTCACCGATATGATAACTGCCAGTGCCAGCGGATTCGACACTGATAATTTCACTCAATCCGGCATCGGCTACGAGTTTTTTAAACACTGCGTGGGCACTCGGGGATCTACAGATATTGCCAAGGCACACCATCAATACGTTTATCTTGCCTGTTGAGTTTGTCATAACGCCTCCATCCTAAAATGACTACGCCGATAAAAACTTTCTCACTGCTTCAAGATCTTCTGCGGTGTCTACCCCTGCTGGCATTTGCTCTTTTGCCTCTTGCATGTGAATGCGCACACCATGGCTCATTGCTCGCAATTGCTCTAAGCGCTCGCTGATTTCTAGCGGCGCTTGTTGCCAGTTTACATAGTCATTCAAGGTGGCAACCCTATAGGCATAAATCCCAATATGGCGTTTGCCAAAGGGGGGCTTGATTGACTCATTTGCATCACGCAAAAACGGAATCGATGCACGGCTAAAATACAAAGCAAAGCCTGCATTGTCTGTCACCACTTTCACGATATTGGGGTTGGTAAATTCGTCTTGCGTATTGATCAATTCATACAATGAGGCAATGCCCGCATCTGGGTGATCCACTAGGCTCTTGGCAACTTGATTGATCGCCGATGGTGGAATCAAAGGCTCGTCGCCCTGCACGTTAACCACGACCTCATCTTTGGCTAAAGACAGCTGCGCGGCCACCTCTTGAATGCGATCGGTGCCCGACTGATGTTGATCGCAGGTCATGCACACATTACTGGTAAAACTCTGCGCAGCCTTATAAATGCGCTCATCGTCCGTGGCGATATACACCGCCGACGCCTCGCTTTGCAAAGCGCGCTCATAGACATGCTGCAACATGGGTTTGCCCGCAATATCCAATAAGGGTTTACCGGGCAACCTTGTAGAGGCATAACGTGCTGGAATCACAACAGTGAACGACACTAGTGCTTCTCCTTTTCCTCGTCGCTGAGCTTGCGCGCTTCCTCTTCTAACATGACAGGAATATCGTCACGCACAGGAAACGCTAGGCCGTCACCAAAGCATAATAACTCGGCAGCAGTGCGGTCGTGTTTTAGGGGCCCTTTGCACACCGGGCACGCCAAAATACTCATCAATTTTTGGTCCATTGTCACTCCTCAATGTTGAGTAACACTAGTCGCTTTTGCAGCCACCAATGTTTGTATATCCGCCACAATCGCGTCCATAAATGGCGCGTCGAGTTGCGCGTTAACGTCAAGATACCAGCTATGGCGACTCGCAAATTTTTCGCACTTCACTGCGTCTTTATGAGTCATAACGACTGTATCATCTCTTGCAAATTTTAGATCCGCTGCAGCATAGGCGTAGTGATCAGGGAACGGGTGGCACAAGGGTTCAAAGCCAAGGCTGCGCACCGTTGTAAAAAAGCGCTCGGGGTTGCCGATGCCGGCAATCGCATGCAAGCCACCACTGCCTGCAATAGGCAAGGCATCTAAGGCGATACGCTCACCGCTATGCAAATTCACCCATGCCGCGGGTTGTAAAGTCATTGTGCCGCTTGGAGGTAAGCTTGCGTATTGACGCAGTTGCGCCTGCCAGTGTTTTTCATCGCCCCCATTGACGACAAGATAATCGACCTCACCCAAACGGCTCGGTTGTTCACGCAGTGGCCCTGCGGGCAAACATAAGGCATTGCCTAGAAGACGGTCGCCGTCGAGCACCACAATCTCGCGGCTGCGCGGCAAGGCATAATGCTGTAGGCCGTCATCACTCAAAATCACATCGCAGGGGGCTAGTTCTAACAATGCTTTTACAGCGTTAAGCCGCACCGGGTCAACGACCACCGGGCAGTCGACGCTGCGCTTGATCATTACCGACTCATCGCCCTTCTCATCCACCGACGAGGTGCTTTTTACCTCGGCAGGGTAACGCGTAGTGTTGCCACCGTAACCGCGGCTAACAATGCCTACGCGCACGCCTTGCGCTTGCAAGGCTTTAGTCAAGGCGATGATTAACGGTGTTTTCCCTGTTCCACCCACAGTGATATTGCCAACGATAATAATGGGGGGGAAATTAGCATTTACAACGCGTTTGGCTTCGAGTTTTGCGCGCCGTCTTTGCGCAATAAATTGATAGAGAAATGACAAAGGCCGCAGCAGATTGAGCCAGGGGCTCTTACGATACCATGCCGCGACAATTCCCATTAGGCACCTATGCCATTATCAGAAAACTGCATGCGATGAAGGTTGGCATAGTGCCCCTTCTTAGCCATCAAACTTTCGTGATTGCCTGACTCGACAATCTCACCTTTGTCCATCACCAAAATAAGGTCGGCGCTCTCGATAGTGGAAAGTCGATGGGCAATGACAAAGGTCGTGCGCCCTTTCATCAAGGTACTAAGTGCCTGTTGAATATGTTGTTCAGATTCCGAGTCTAACGCCGAGGTGGCTTCATCGAGCACTAAAATGGGGGCGTCTTTTAAGAAGGCGCGAGCGATCGCGACACGTTGGCGTTGGCCGCCGGATAGTTTCATGCCTGAGTCGCCCACGATGGCATGGATGCCGCCCTCTAGTGTGTCGATAAACTCCATCGCATGAGCATTGCGCGCCACTTTTATAATCTCTTCGTCGCTGATGCTGCCATCATTGCCGTAGGCGATGTTCTCAGCCACGGTTCCTTCGAATAACACGACGTCTTGGCTCACTACGGCAATTTGATGACGCAAATTGTGCAAGGTGTAATCTTGCACCGGCACCCCGTCGATCAAAATCTTGCCACTACTCACATCGTAAAAACGCGGCAGCAAACTGACCAATGTCGACTTACCACTGCCCGACTTACCGACCAAGGCCACGCTTTTGCCAGGCTCAATTTTAAAATTGATATCCTTAAGCACGCGCTCTGTATCTTTATACTCGAAGCTGACATCTTGGAATTCCACTTCCCCGCGCACGCGCGCCACTTCGTGTTTGCCATGGTCTGCCTCACGCTCTTCATCCAAAAGCGAAAAGATACTGACGGCGGCTGAGATACCGCGTTGTACGACGGAGTTAACGTTTGATAACTGACGAATGGGTTTGGCCAATAAACCTGCGATGGTTAAGAAAGTGACAAAATCACCGGCAGTTGCATTGGCCAAAACCTCTGGCGACATGGCGAACCAAATCAGCACGGCCATGGCGATACTGACGAGGGTTTGTACGATCGGCACGGCTACCGATTGTGTGCCAACCATCTTCATATTCTGACGACGATTGCGCTCGCTTGCCCGAGCAAAACGTTGCAGCACAAACTCTTTAGCGTTAAAGGTGCGCACAACGCGCTGACCTTTAATCGATTCGTTGGTGATCTGTGTGACATCGCCCATTGAGTCTTGCATCTGCGCACTGTACTTACGGAATTTTTTCGATGCGAACGACACTACAAAGGCTACGCAGGGGGCAACCAATAAGAACATCAGGCTAAGGCGCCAGTTAGTCCAAAACAACGCCACCAATAAACCAATCACCGTTAAGCCTTCACGGAATATCACCGTCACTGCATTGGTGGCGGCACCGCTGATCTGCTGCACGTCATAGGTCACTTTCGACACTAGGCGCCCGGCGGTGCTGTCATCGTAATAACGCGTGGGCAAATCCAAAAGGCGTTCCATGATCTCGTAACGCAATTTGTAAATAATTTGATTGGAAATGTATTCCAGAGAATAGCCACCCATGATGCCGCCAATGCCGCGCACGATGACGATGGCAATACAAAACAAAGGGGCCAGGTAGCGCGCATCGGCATTCTTGGCATTGACTTGGTCAACCGTCCAACCAATCCACTCGGCTGTGGCCACACCGGTGGCAGAAAAAAGCATATAGCCCAAGATGCTGATGAGAAACACACCGCGGTGCGGCATCACATAGCGCAGCAGCCGTTTATAGATCTGCCAACCTTGCTGTTCTGGTGTTTGGGTCGCCATAGATTGGATTAATTGTCCTGTTCAGGTTTGCGAGTCGCAATACTCAGCCGACTAAAGCCTGACTGGCCGATTGCATCCATGGCTGTCACAACAGATTGATGGCTGGCATCGGCATCGGCGATAAGAATCAAAGCGATGTCTTTATTGCCACCAGAGATCTCCTCTAGCGCTCGCATTAATGTGTCTAGTTGCGCATTTACCAACGGCCTGCCGTCGATCGCATAGGAGCCGCCTTCGCTCACCGAAATCTCGATGGTACTAGGGGCTTGCTCGACAGGTTCGCCATCGGCTTCGGGCAGGTTCACTGCCAAGCGCGTCTCTTGCGTAAAGGTCGTGGTGACCATGAAAAAGATCAGCAATAAAAAGACAACATCAATCAACGGGGTCAGATTGATTTGCAAGTCTTCTTGAATGCGGCGTTGAAACTTCACTGCTTGCCAATCTCTTTGACTTCTACACGGCGATCGCTATGCAGAGCATCCACGAGTTTGATCGACTCTTGCTCTAGGTTGAGTACCAATGAGTCGACGCGGCGAATAAACATGCGGTGGAACATGTACGTAGGAATGGCGACTGATAAACCAGCCGCAGTAGTGATCAAGGCCTGCGAGATACCGCCAGCAAGGGCATTGGCATTGCCCGTGCCCTGAACCATGATTTCGGTGAACACTTCGATCATCCCAATCACCGTCCCCAGCAGACCAAGCAATGGTGTGATAGCCGCAATGGTGCCGAGTGTGTTGAGGTAGCGTTCCATATCATGGATCACTTGGCTTGCCGCCTGTTCGATGCTGACCGTCATGGCCGCGCGGCCATATTTAGAGTTCACCAGCCCTGCCGCCAAGATTTGCCCCAAAGGCGAGGCCAAACGCAACTCACGCAGATTAGCGGCATTGAGCTCGTTATTCTTGATCCAGGTCCAGACTTGGCCAAGAGTATATTTAGGGGAGATTCTAGCGGCACTGAGTGTCCAGAATCGCTCGATAATGATCGCGATCGCGACAATTGAGCACAGGATAATGGGCAGCATCAACCAACCGCCGGATTTAACTAACTCTACCACTATGAACCTCCAAAATTGACCGCCGCTACTTTAACATACACAAGGAAGTCCCTGTGAGCGCAAATGTTTAACATTCCTTGTCATAAAGCCCATGCAGGCGCTTAGATTGCGCATTTTGCGTGAGCTGCCAATACCGTGGCCGCATCTGACGGGTTTGCTGAGGCCTAATGCGTTGCTCTACCGTCCCTTTTGCCTCTAACTCGAAGAGTATGGCGCCCGATATTGCGGTGTTCCATGCACACACCCCTAGCTGAGCATAAAGCGCCGCGACCTGTGGGGCGGGATGCCCGAACTGACTACGATAGGCCGCCGAATACACTACGGCCACCGGCTGCACGGCTTCTACAAACACTGGGGTGGAAGAGCTTTGGCTGCCATGATGCGGCGCGATCACCACGGTGCTGCGCAGTGCGGCCCCTTGCATTGCGACCAAGGCATTCTCAGCCGCGCGCTCGATATCGCCAGTCAGCAAGGCACTATGCCCGCCCGTATCCACCCGTAACACGCATGAGCCATCATTGCCTTCGCGCGTGTCACCCGCATGCGGCATTAAGAACTCGAAAGACACCCCATCAACCTCCCAGGCCTGCCCTGCCTGACAATATTGCCACCCCACTTGCCCCTCTAATGCTGAACTAACTGAGAGCTTGCCGACCGACACGCCATTGAGCACCGAACGCAGGCCCCCTTGGTGGTCGTTATCGCTATGGCTGATGATCAGATGATCGATATGGGCAATGCCTTGTTGGCGCAAAAATGGCAATACCACCCCACTTCCGGCATCAAAGCCGCCACTGAAGGCTGGCCCCGTGTCATAAAGCACGACATGGGTGGCCGTGCGCACCACTATGGCTAGCCCTTGCCCCACATCCAGAATCCATAGCTGCGCACGCCCGGGCGGCAACCCCGCTTGCGAAGGCCAAAACACCGGCAACAACAAGATTGGCGCTAGCCTCCTACCCGGCCAACCCTTGGGAAGTAGGCAAAGCAAGCAGGCGGCCACAGCAAACACAATGCTGAAACTACTGACGAAAGCGCCCTGCCACACCCCCTTATCACCACTGCTCCCAACAAGCGCGGCTAACACAAACTGCAATAGCGTTAGCAAGGCATCCGCTGCGCTAAGAAACAACATAGCTACACTAGGCGCAGCCCCTAATAATGCCGCGCCGAATAAGGCAAACGGCACTACAAGCAAGCTCACCAAAGGGATGGCCAGCAGGTTTGCCAAAGGCGAGAACAAAGAGATTTGCGCAGTCCAGAGTAAAAGCGGCACGCTAAGGCCGATGAATACCGCCCATTGCGGAGCAGCCCAGGCGTGCCAACGCGCCCAAGCACGCCGCCACAAGGGGCTTCGAGCTGTTTTACCGTGAGCTTGCAAGGTCGTGATGGAGCCCAAGGCAAACAGCAGCGTCGCCACGGCAGAGAAACTCAGCCAAAACCCCGCTCCTGCTGGGCTCATAGGGTTTAGCAGCAACACCAAGCTCATGGCGAGCCAGAATGACAATGACCGCGGAACCTCTCTTGCCAATAGCTGCCCGCCCATAAATACCACCAACATGATGACCGCTCTTTGGGTTGGCAGTGCAAAGCCTGCGAGCAAGCTATAGGCACTAGCACCGACAATCGCACAGACGGCACCCACGTTCTGCGCGGGGATTTTTCGAAGTAAGGCAGGTGATGTGCGGGCTAGCAGATTGCCTAAGCCAAAACTGAGCAAACCGATGAAGCCCACATGTAGGCCAGAGATCACGATAAGATGGTTAGTGCCTGTTGCCGTATAAAGTGCTTGTTGCTCGGCGCTGATCTGCCCCCTCTCCCCCATGATTAACGCTAAAAGCGTGCCGGCATTGGGCAATATCGCCATCGCCTGCGTCAGCCGCTCACGCAAACGAAAGCGCAGACTGTCCAAACCTGCCCCGCTATCGCCTTGCATTTGATTCAACGGGGTTTGCCGCACATAGCCTTTCGCCGCATAGCCGTGCAGCATTAGCCAGGCCTCATAATCGAAGCCGCCTGGATTAACATACCCGTGCGGTTGGTTAAGGCGCACTCGCCAGCGCCACGTCTGCCCCGGTGCGATGCGCTGCTCGCCGTAATAATTCAATAAGATTAATCGCTTAGAGAACACCTCGTTGCTGCCATCGCAATCACTCGGCAATAGATCAAAGCAGCTTTGCAGTACCCAAAAGTCCATTTGCTGCGCACGCCCATTGCGCGCAGGCAGCCCGCGCACCTGCCCTGTCACCCAGAAATCGTATTCTTCTAATACTTGTGGCAACACTTGCTGCACGCGACTTTGAGCATCGAACACCGCCCAACACAGGCCCAGCGCAAAGGCGGCAGGTAAGGCGAAATATGCGCAGCGATGCCAACAGAAAAGCCCCAGCACTGGCAGTGCTGCGACTAGCACTAAGGCGGGGATTTCAGGAAGCGTGGGAAACTGGCAAACAATCACCACAGCCAGAGAGAATGCGATCATCCGTGAGCGCATGGCAGGAGCCTATGTCATCCATTTACAGATGAGTATAGGCGCTACTAGTGATTGTGGTGTTTATTCGAAGCGCAGCGCTTCGGCAGGTTGCACGCGTGAGGCGCGGTAGGCAGGGTAAAGCGTGGCGACCACACTCAGCAAGAACACCCCGACGCTAACCCCTAGGATATCGGAAAGACGAATTTGCGAAGGCAAAAAGTCGACCGGATACACCTCGGCGCTCAATAACTGAATCGAGAACACCCGCTCTAGCATTGTCGCGAAGTCACCGACCGTTAGGGAGAAGATCACGCCAAGGGTCACGCCAATGGCGGTGCCGATCAACCCAACGATACAGCCTTGCGCTAAGAAAATGTGACCGATAGTGCGCGGCGACGCGCCAAGGGTGCGCAAAATGGCAATATCGCCGTGCTTATCGCGCACAATCATAATCAGGCTAACCACCAGATTGAACGCCGCCACGCCCACAAGAAGCCAGAGCAAAAACCCAACGATGGTGCGAGAGAACTGGATATTTTCGTAAATATTGCCGAACTGACGCGTCCAAGGCTCGATGGTGAAGCCCGGTGGCATTTCGGCGGCGAGCTCTTGCGCGATGCCGCGAATGGCGAGCAGATTATCGACCTTGAAACGAATGCCCGTATAAGTATCGCGGTAACGGTATAAGGCCTGCGCATCTTGCAGAGCAATAATGGCCATCGCACTGTCTAGCTCTAAGGTGCCAACTTTGTAGATCCCCGCCACGGTAAACTGGCGCTGTGTTGGCAAGGCCACCAAAGGGTTGACCGATACATTAAGCGAATACAGGCTGACTTTATCGCCAAGCCCTACCCCAAGATTCTCCGCCAGAGTCGCCCCAAGCAGGATGTTAAAACGAGACTCCCCTAGTGCTGCCATACTACCGGCATCCATGAAGCGGTCGAGAATGGAGATTTGCCCTTCTTGTTCTGGGTCCACCCCATTAACTACGATGCCTTTGGCAAAGCTCGGTGTCGCTAAGACACCAGTGGCCTCGATCAAGGGCGAGGTTGCCAACACCGCAGGACTGGCCGCAAGCGCCGCTTGCACAGGTGCCCAGCGCTGCACCGTGATGCGCTCATCCGTCTTTACTGTGCCGTGGGGCAAAATGCCAAGAATGTTCTCGCGTACTTCGCGATCGAAGCCGTTCATTACCGACAACACGGTAATCAAAATAGAGATCCCGAGCGCCAGGCCAGAGATACTCAATAGCGACATAAACGAGACTAGCTGGCTGCGCCGCCCTACACTGACATAGCGCAGGGCGATGTAGAGCGGGAAAAACCGCTCGGCTATCGCTGAAAGCTTGCCCGACTTGCTTTGCTCATTGCTCATCTGGCGATTTGTCCTTTGTGCTCAAGGCTTCTAGCTGCCCGTTGCGTAGCTGCAAGACACGATCCAAGGACCGCGCAAACTCCTCGTCATGGGTGACGACAATGAAACTGGTGGCGAACTGGGTATTGAGCTCTTTCATCAATTGATGAATGTCTTTGGCCGTCTGCCTATCCAAATTGCCCGTTGGCTCATCGAGTAAGACACAGCGTGGCTCCGTCACCAACGCCCTCGCGATAGCGACTCGTTGACGCTCCCCGCCCGACAGCTCCGAGGGTTTGTGTTGCATTCGGTGCCCTAAGCTAACGCGCTCGAGCATTGCCGCGCCCTTCTTAGTGGACATGGCAATGTCCATCCCTGCGATTAATAAGGGCATGCAGACGTTTTCTAAGGCGGTGAATTCCCCAAGCAAATGATGAAATTGATAGACAAAGCCTAAATTGCGGTTGCGCATCTGGCCACGCTGAGCCTCATTGAGATTGGCCAAATTCATCCCTGCGATCATTACATCGCCGCTTGTGGGAAGGTCTAAGCCTCCGAGCAAGTTCAACAAGGTGGTCTTGCCCGAGCCAGAGGCGCCGACAATGGCAATTCGCTCACCCGCATAGACACGCAAATTGAGGTCTTTGAGCACCTGCACTTCTGCCGGCCCCTCGGAATACACCTTATTAAGGTCGATACACTCCAACATCAGCTCGGGCTCTTGCATGAAGGGCGAAACGATCTGCGCGGTTGGCGAACTTAAGTGACTATCGCTCATGTTTATTCGTACCTCAGGACTTGGGCAGGTTGAATGCGAGTGGCGCGGTACGCAGGGTATAGCGTCGCTATAAAGCTCACACTCAACGCGCAAATACAGATCAAGATGACGTCATCGACGCGCAGCTCAGCCCGCAAATAGGAAATCATATAGACATTATTAGGAGATAAGGCAGTGTTAAGAAGCGACTCGATCCAGCCCATAATCGTGCTGAGATTGAGCGAGACAAGCACCCCGAGTATGGCCCCGAACAAGGTGCCGAACACCCCAACGGTTGTGCCTTGGGTGACAAATATACTCATGATCGTGCCGCGACTTGCGCCCATCGTGCGTAAAATGGCGATATCTGCACTTTTATCGGCAACCACCATCACTAGGGTCGAGACAATGTTAACCGCGCCAATGACAACGATCATTAGCAGCATGAAGCCGGTCAGCGTTTTCTCTAAACGCAGGGCATCGAACAGGCTACTTTGACTCTCGCTCCAACTGGTGCTGCTCACGCCTTGGCGCAATGAGGCATCATCGATCGCGGCTAAGGCCTCATCGGCAATCAAGCCAGCATTGAATACATCATCGACCTGCAAGCGCAAACGCACGTCTTGCGCGCCCGCACTCGTGCCAAATAGCTTCTGCGCAGCCTCTAAGCTGATCATCGCCGTATTATTATTGCCATAAAAGCCAAAGTCCGCGCCACCGATCACCTTGAAGCGCATGACTTCATCTAATTCACGATTAATCAAGCTATTGAGTGACATCAACGTAACTTCGTCATCCAGGTAAATCCCTAAGCGATTGGCAAGGCTAATGCCCAAGATGATGCCATTTTCACTTTCGCCTAGAGTCTCTAACAACGCATTAAAACCGGGGCTTTCGACTTGTAAAACTTGCGGCTCAAACTCGGGCGCAACACCGCGCACCTGAATAAACTCCCCGCCCCCGTCAATTCGCAGCCAGCCTTCACCTTCGATATACGGGGCCGCACCGACGACATCGGCGCTTTGACTCATCGCATCGCGTAACTCGCGCCAACGAGGCATCGCATCACTGGCTTGTACGCTAACATGGGGAACGCTCTTGAGCGTTTCGTTGCGCATAACGCTGGTCGAGCCATTGATAACCGAAAGCACAACGATAAGTGCCAAGACCCCAATGGTGATGCCTAAGGTCGAGACAAAGGAGACAAAAGAGACGATTTGGCTTTTTTTACGGGTGCGGGTGTAACGCAAACCGATAAACAGGGAAACGGGCTTAAACATTACGCTGCAATATCCTTTGCACGGTTTTGAAACTGACCGGGGCTACCGGTGTGCTGACCTCTGCCGCAATGGCTCGCAGCGACTTGCCCTGTTCTCGTAGTTGTAAAATGCGTTTCAAGACCTTTTGCTCCAAGGGGTTTTCGATCAGGCGTCCATTTGAATGAATCATATAGCCAAAAGGTCGGCTTCCGCCAAGATAACGGCCTTTGCTGCGTTGATTTTTTTTGACGTTCTTAATGCGCTCAACAGACCTTCTGCGCTCCAAGCCCGCAAATAATTTTGCGGCGCTGACCATATCGAGCTGAAAACTTGGGTCTGTGACATCACCGCCAAGGTCCAAAACATGCAAGGCAACCCCCGCTTCTTGAAACCGACTAATCATCGCGCTGGCATCATAGCAGGAGCTAAATGCTCGCTCCAATGCATACACCAACAAGGTGTCGCCACTGGCAAGCTTGGTCAACAGCTTTCCTGCCTCAACCCGTTGCTCGAAGTCGGTATTCCAAGCCATGGAATGGTCGACAACAAAGCCTGCCAGCTCCCAATTACGCTCGACGCAATATCGCCGCAGGGCTTGCTGTTCCTGCTCTAGCTGAACATCCAGACTATCTGGATTACTGCCATCCGCACCGCTGAGTTCAAACTCAGACGTGCGTAAATAGAGATAATTGGCCATTTTTGTGCCTCTGCTTGAGCAATGCCACGAAAGACCCAAAGTCTACCCCTGCACGCTTTGAAAGCGCAAGCGCTGCTTTGCTCTGACATCACCGATAAATAGTGTGGGATCCTGCCTGTTCTAGAACGCAATAATCTAGCTTAAACCGCAATGCAAACTAATCCGCTGAACTAGCTCACAAATATCGCCAGGTGATTGAATTAAAAAGTATTTGCTGCTATATTTCACCGGCCTTACAGAACGTCGGCACAAAGCTTTCGAGCCCTACTCCCGCACGTTAAGATTTTCTGACCAACTGACAAACAAACAAAGACACTTTTGCCAGTTGGGCTTCCGGTGAGCACGGGTTCTAGCATCGTCTATGAGCCGCTCAAATCCAGACAGAAATCGCTTGCCATTGCGCACTTAGTTGTCGCTTAGCTAGCAAGTGGATTGAACATGCTACGCACCAGATCAGCGTAGACATGCAAAGTTTTTACGAAAGACAAGAGCAAAGAGAACAACACTACAAACAGTGTTGAAAAAATACGGAGCGATGGCCTACCCGCCACCGCGAAAGATAGTAAATACAGCCAGATAAATTCGGGCCGTATCAAATTCAAAAAATCACTGCCGAGCAACAAACGCTAAGGGCTATGATTTAGAGCAGGATTACGTAAATCGACTTTCCTGCAGTGGCAGGCCAACCGCCTCACACTGACAGCGCAACGCGGCGATACTGCGTGAAGTAAATGAGTCAAAGATTTTGGTTATCGGATTTTCAGTTCCCCGATCCCTTGGTAGAGCAATGAAGTTAAAGTGCCACCACGGTTCTTTCGAAAAGAAAGCTAATCCGCTTTCAGTGAGTCACTGCCCGCAGGTTTGATATACCCCGGGTTTACATTTCTGGCACAACAGAAAAGTGAACCTTACAATGAAGAGAATGTTAATCAATGCAACTCAAGAAGAAGAGTTGCGCGTTGCCCTAGTCGATGGTCAACGTCTCTATGATCTCGATATCGAAAACCGCTCCAGAGTTCAGAAAAAAGCCAGTATCTACAAAGGACGCATCACTCGCGTCGAACCAAGCCTTGAAGCCGCATTTGTCGACTTCGGCGCAGAACGCCACGGCTTCCTCCCCTTAAAAGAAATCTCTCCACAATATTTCAACAAGCGCGGCGGCGATGGCGGCGGTCGAGTCAATATTAAAGAAGTGGTTGCCGAGGGCACTGAAGTCATCGTGCAGGTCGAGAAAGAAGAGCGAGGCAATAAAGGTGCAGCATTAACAACTTTCGTCAGCCTTGCTGGACGCTACTTGGTATTGATGCCAAACAACCCTCGCGCCGGCGGCATTTCACGCCGTATTGAAGGCGACGAACGCTCTGAGATTCGTGAAGCGCTCGCCGGTCTAAACATTCCAGATGGCATGGGCATGATTGTGCGTACTGCCGGTGTTGGCAAACAACAGCAAGAGCTTCAGTGGGACTTAGACTACCTATTGTCTTTGTGGCAGTCGATTACAGATGCCTCTACACAGAAACCTGCCCCGTTCCTGATCTATCAAGAAAGCAATGTCATCATTCGCACGATTCGTGATTACCTGCGCCAAGACATCGGCGAAGTATTGTTCGACACGCAAGAGTCATTTGATGAAGCCTTGAACTTTGTGCGTCAGGTCATGCCGCACTACGAAAACCGTATCAAGCTTTACCAAGAAACATTGCCACTGTTCAACCGTTACCAAATCGAAGGGCAAATCGAAACGGCGTTCCAGCGTGAAGTAAAACTTCCCTCTGGCGGCTCAATCGTTATCGACCCTACCGAAGCACTGGTGTCTATCGACATTAACTCTTCACGCGCCACACGCGGATCAGATATCGAAGAAACTGCCTTGAACACCAACTTAGAAGCAGCGGACGAGATCGCTCGTCAATTGCGTCTACGCGACATGGGCGGTTTGATCGTGATCGATTTCATCGACATGAGCGCTGCTCGCAACCAAAAAGAAGTCGAAAACAGAATGCGCGATGCGCTAGAGGCAGACCGTGCCCGTGTGCAAGTCGGTCGTATCTCGCGCTTCGGTCTTTTAGAAATGTCACGTCAACGTCTGCGCCCTTCTCTTGAAGAGACCAGCACGATCGTGTGCCCACGCTGTAGCGGTCAAGGCGCCATCCGTGACGTTAAATCCCAAGCACTGTCTATTTTGCGCATCCTGCAAGAAGAAGCGAATAAGCGTAAGAGCGCAGAGGTCCGCGCCATCGTCCCTATCGCTGTGGCCTCTTATTTGTTGAACGAAAAACGTGCAGCAGTGGCGGCAATTGAAACGCAAAGCAAAACCAAACTCGTGATCGTTGGTAATGCCGAGCTCGAAACTCCGCACTATGAAATTCACGGCGTTGCGTCTTCAGATACTGACTCAACTGCTAGCTATGAGATCGAGATCCACGCTGAGGCGCCCGATACTAACCACCGCCACCAACACACTAAAGCGGCACCAGTTCAACAGGCCGCGGCAGTGCAAGCTCCTACCCTATCGCAACCTCCTGCGCCTGTGCCGGTTGAGAAACCTAAGAAAGGTTTACTTGCCTCTTTATGGGAAGCATTATTTGGCACAAAAGAAGAAGAGCCAAAACCGAAGCCCAAAACTGAGCGCAACAACCGCAACAATAATCGCGGTCGTGATAACAACCGCCGTGGCGGTAAGCAAAACAATCGTCGCGACAATGAATCGCGCAACGACAATAAGGCAGACGCATCTGAGAACAACTCCTCTGCCCGCGAGCCTGGTCAAGGTCGTAAGCGTGGCGGTCGTGGTCGTAATGCTGATTCGTCTAACCGTGATGAGCGCAACAATGCTCGTCGCGATCAGAAGAGCGAACCACGCACTAACGATGACAACAATGAGCAAAACAGTGACGAGACTCGCAGCGGTGGTCAACGCAGAAGCGGCAACCGTCGCCCACGCAATACTAACCAGCGTCGTCGCGGCCCTCGCCCAGAAGAAGCAGCAGCTAACGCAGAGGCAAATACTCCAGCAGTAGAAGCTAGCAATGAAGTTGCGACTGACAAGACCCAGGCACCAGTAAAAACGGCTCCTGAACAAAACAACGACGCGGCGAAACAAGCGCAAACTACAGAGCCAGAAACGAATGATGTTAATGGCAACGTAGAACAAAACGCTGACGAGACTAGCCCTAAGCCACGCAGAAACAGACGCCCTTCTGAGCGTCGCCGTGGTCGCGGTCGCAATAAAGACGCTGCTGAAAACACAGAGAACGCAGAAGCGGCTTCTGCAGAATCAACACCGGCTCAGTCTGATGCAGCGCCTGGTAGCGAAAGCCCTGTCGCTGAAAAGCCAAGCCAAGCGCCAGAAAAAGCCGCTGCAAAAGCACCAGCGAAAGAAGAAGCGCAAGCCTCTACTGAACCTGCGCCTGCGCCCGCACCTGCAAAAGTGGCCGAAACGCCAGCCGAGCCTGCAAGCGAGAAGGCAGAGCCCAAGCCAAAGAAAGAGAAAGTCGCTAAAGCGCAACCAAAGCCAGCACCAGCTGAGCAAGTCGGTGAGCCGCAAGCACAAGCGCCTACTCCTACCCCTGCGCCAGTTGCGGCACCAAAGCCTGCACCTGTTGCTGAGGTAGCGCCAGCCCCAGCACCTGAGAAGAAGCCTGAACCAGCGGTGCAAGAGGTGCCAGCACTAGCTGGGCGCGCTCCTAACGATCCTCGCGAGATCAAACGTCGCCGCTTAGCCGCCGAAGCAGCCGCGGCTGCTAAAGCAGCCCAGAGCAACAACGACGCAAGCGAGTAAGACCAACGAAAAAGGCCCCGTGACTTTGCAGTCACGGGGCCTTTTTTATGCTTGGGTGTTTTTCAACATCCAAAGCTCGATTTGCTTATAACTTCTCAGCGAGTTCTGGCAATACTTTGAATAGATCATCTACTAGGCCGTAATCTGCCACTTGGAAGATTGGCGCTTCTTCGTCTTTATTGATTGCCACAATCACCTTGCTGTCTTTCATACCGGCAAGATGCTGAATCGCACCGGAGATCCCCACAGCAATATACAAATCTGGGGCGACAATCTTGCCCGTTTGACCAACTTGCATATCGTTAGGCACATAGCCTGCATCAACCGCTGCTCGAGATGCACCAATCGCAGCGCCGAGTTTATCGGCTACTTTTTCGATTAGGGCGAAGTTCTCACCATTTTGCATACCGCGGCCACCGGAGATGACCACCGAAGCGGCCGTCAACTCAGGACGCTCTGATTGCGACAACTGCTCGCCAACAAAGCTCGAGATGTCTTGCGCTTTGACGATGTCTAGCGCTTCAACTGGTGCTGAGTTACCAGTCGCTTCACTCTCTTCGAACGCCGTGCTGCGCACAGTGATTACTTTGACCGAGTCGCTCGATTGCACTGTTGCCAATGCGTTGCCTGCGTAGATAGGACGCACGAAAGTGTCTTCACTGCGCACTTCAACGATGTCCGACACTTGCGCCACATCTAATAATGCAGCAACACGCGGCATCAGGTTTTTGCCCGTCGTGGTGGCTGCCGCCAAAATATGGCTATACGAAGCGCCGACCTCTGCGATCAACGCTGCCATGCTCTCAGGCAACTGATGCGCATAGGCGTCGTTATCAGCAACTAATACTTTGCCAACACCAGGAATGGCCGCTGCGGCTTGCGCTGCCGCGTCACACTGACTGCCTGCAACGAGAATGACAAGCTCTTGTCCTAACGCCTTGGCCGCAGTCACTGTGTTCAGTGTTGCTGGCTTTAATGCGGCGTTGTCGTGCTCTGCTATGACTAAAACACTCATGAAATACCCTTTTAATTCATGCCAAATAGAAACATGCCTAGTGCGATTAAATCACCTTGGCTTCGGACTTAAGTTTGCTGATTAACTCATCAACGCTGGCGACTTTGATACCAGCGGAACGCGCAGGAGGCGCAGAAACACTAATAGTCTTCAAACCAGAGCTGACATCAACGCCTAACTCTTCTGGCGTTACCGTATCGATAGGTTTCTTTTTTGCTTTCATAATATTGGGCAAAGAAGCGTAACGTGGTTCGTTCAAGCGCAGGTCAGTTGAGATCACCGCAGGCAAACTCAATGAAACGGTTTGCTCACCGCCGTCGATCTCTCTGACCACTGTGAGTTTGCCATCGGCAAGCTCTACGCCACAGGCGAAAGTCCCCTGAGGCATATTCGTGATCGCTGCTAGCATTTGTGCCACTTGGTTGTTGTCCGAGTCAATCGACTGCTTGCCTAGCAATACGAGGTCGATACCCTCTTTCTCTACAATGCTCTTTAGCAGTTTAGCCACTGCCAGTGGCTGTAAGCCGTCCTCTGCCTCGACGTGAATGCCACGGTCGGCACCTAGGGCTAGCGAGGTGCGAATTTGCTCTTGGCAAGCTTTCTCGCCAATCGAGACCACGATGATTTCATCAGCTTGGCCTTTCTCTTTGATACGAATCGCTTCTTCTACCGCGATTTCGCAGAATGGATTGATTGCCATTTTGGCATTAGTCAGCTCGACGCCGCTGTTATCTGCCTTTACACGAACTTTAACGTTCGCATCGACAACACGTTTGACTGCCACAAGAATCTTCATGGATTCTCCACTGTTAGGTGAAATTAATAGAGTGTGCGAGTGCGCGCTTCGATTTGATAAATCCTTTTTACCAGATCACGCGGGAATGCCCCGAAAAGGGGTCAATGATGCCGAGTTTATGCCGATGCGTCAATATTGCAGTGCGGCAATGACTTTCTTGGATGGGCATTTACGCTTTAATTTGACATTTTATTGTCAATAATCTGTTGCTTCATTTTTTTCAAAACCTGCCGATACAGTTTTTAACAATGCACTGCACCTAATTTGAAGGGTTCAAATATGCCACGCTCAGTCATTAAAATTATCGCTATTAGTCTTTTTACTCTGACCCTCAATGCTTGTGGGTTCGCCACGGCACCGGTAAGCCAAGGCATTGCCTATGCGGGTAAAGGCGCTGTGAAAGGCGTTGATACGGGGCTGGTCTATGGAAAAGTCGCAGCGAAGAAGAGTAAAGACGCTGCAATGTATGTGCGTGAAGAAGCGGTAGAAGGCTTTAAGCCCGCACAAAGAGACCCTGCGGCGCGCGGTAGCTTAAGACCCCGTTAGACGGCGCCTAAATCAAACCGGGTGCCCGCGCTGTGCAGCACAAGCCGTTCGCCGTCCTGGGTTTTCTCGATATCGGCATAATCCACTAGCTGATAGAACACATTGCGCGACAGCAGCGCTTCTAAACCATTACGCACTTCTAACACTGGGTGCGGCTCCCCTTCCCGCGTATCAAAGCGCAATCGATGCTCTGCATCGGCAAATACCTTCTCGCCAGTATTCAAGCTAAAGGCTAAACGCCGCTCATCGCCATGGCCCTCACTGTCCACCACCGTCGCAACAAAAGGGCAATCATCTACTTGGATCCCAACGCGCTCGACAGGGGTGACCAAACAGAAGCTTCCATCTTCCTCACGGCGTAGCACCGAGGCAAACAATTGCACCATGGCGGGACGCCGAATGAGTGAGCCATCATGATACCAACGTCCATCGCTAGCGATGCGAATATCAATCTCACCGCAATAAGGTGGGTTCCATAGATGAACTGGGGCTGGGCCTTTAAACTGGCTTAGACTGCTTAAGATGTTTTGTGCATCAACTCGATTGTCTTGCATGATTATCTTCTATCCGCTTAACAACACCGAGGTATCACGGTACCAGAGAACTCACATAACGGCCAACTGCACTGGCGAGCAATCGTTGCGGGTTCTCATCGTAGAGATCAAGAATCCCCGCGCGTGTGTCGATCGACACTACATCGAGAATACGGCCACTGGTCGAATCTAATAGGGTTAATTGCAAACGAGCACGGTCTAGCCCGAATGCGCCGCCCATATTCTGTGCCTTGCGGTAGCGTAGCGCATCGGCAATTTCTGACCATGTTCCAACAGTGTCTTCCCAGACATAAATGCGCGGATAAACCACGAAATCGATGCGATTTTGCAAGGCACTTTGGCGTGCGTCAAAAAGGCTTTCTGTGCCATTGGCCCTCATGACCCTCGGAAACTGGCGACCAATCTCACTGGCTAATAGATCGGCTAGTTGATCCTCAACTATGGCATTGGAGTTGCCAACGGTGGCCATGGCTTTATCAGAGCTTAAAACGGCTTCTGACATATTCGACATGCCGCTTAACGCGACATAGAAGCTGGTGTCCTGCCCCAACACCCAGTTGCTATTACGCTGAACACGGTGGTCGGGAATTAGGCCCGTGGCGCCGGTAGCGGCGACGCCTTGATTATAAAGATGATGGACATGTCCGCAGCCACTCAAGGCAAAGACACATAAGAAGAAACACACGCGCATCAACATGACGCTCACCCTCTGCTAGGTAAAAATCGGCAAGGTTTCGCCGCTTTTCTACTGAAAATTGCAATTAATGAAGTGTTTGCAACTAACTTGCCAACTCGTCGAACAAGCAGCATAAGGCTGAACAATGCTTGGGCTTACATTTCCCGGACGCGAGAACAGCGCCGACAGCGGTACACATGGTCAGTGCCCGTTAGCACCATGATCTGAGGTGGCCATGTGCATTTGCACAATAAATAGCCCATTTTTTGCGCCATTTCGATTTCCATTAAGCGGTCTTTTATATTGTCCGAACCGCGTAATTCTGGCTCTGGGCTGTGCACAACATTGGTTAATTTTGGCACTAATTTAACCGGTTTCTCTTTAGGGTGTTCTATTGGCGGTTCAGCCTGCGCTGCTGCCGGTATCGTCAGTTCCACCTCAAGGTCTTCAGCAGGCTCGTCAATGCTAGCCGGCTCAGCGACTCTACTCGGCTTATCCTCCACCACCTCATCAAGCGATAACTCGGGAATAACACGCTCTTTCGCTACAGGTTTACTAGGGCGCGCCGCATCACTGGCGCGGCGCGTCTCCTCACTACTCAATTCAATCGACTCAATGTCAAGATTGTAGTCGCTTGCACGACGCGTCTTGTGCTGTGCAGCGTCTTGTGGGGAATCATCAGGGTGTGCGGGAAATGGCTCGTCATCCCAACCTGATTCTTCCAAAAAGGCCTGTAGCTCACTCAAATTCATTGTTTGAAGCTCTTACTCATATCGGGGTCCAAGTCATAGGGACGAACTCGATTTAAGACAACGCGAGGCGTTGGAATATCATCACCCTGCAGACGAGATAGCTCCACAGAGATCTCTTCGGCTTTACTAAGACCCGCTTGAACAACATACAATACATCGCTACACAGTCGCGCTAAGACTAGCGTATCGCTGACTTCGCGAAGCGCTGGCGCGTCGATAACGATCGTATCAAAGCGACGCTCTAACATTTCTAACACTCGTGCGAAACGCTTGCTCGACAGCAATTGCTCAGGGTTAGGCGGCAACACCCCAGAAGGGATCGCGTGAATGTTTTTACCTTGTATTTGATGGACGCAATCGCGCATTTGCGCAGCCCCAGCAATCAAATGCGAAAGTCCCGCTGCCCGCTCTGGCAATCCTAAGAAAGACGTTTCGTTGCGCATATCGGCGTTTATCAACAAGACTCTTTCAGATTTGGCCATTGTGAAGGCGAGATTCATCGCGATTGAGGAAACGCCCTCGCCTTGCTCACTCGAGGTCACCAAGACCACACGCCCGCGGGGAAATTGCTCCAAGGGGTCATGCGTTGGTCGCGCCATCTGCAAGCGAGCTCGCAAGATGCCTACATAGTGAGCGTATTCGCGGTCCGTCAAGAATTGTGCAGGCTCGCTTAGATTCAGCGCCGGAAGTATGCTGACACAACTATGACCCAACATCGATTCAACGTCTTGTTTAAACTCAACTGTGTCACGGCGCTGGAAACGTAAGGTCAACACGAAAGCTGGCACGGCAACTGCGCTTAAATAGCCCAACAGAACCCACCACGGTTCCATCTGTTCAATAGGAAGACGCGGCAGGTTGGCCTCTTTCATCACCTTAGCGGAAATCAGATTCTGCAAAGATTCATCATAAGTCTTGATTAATTGCGCCATCAACGTTGTCTCAAGCGAAGGCTGTGCTGAAGTGGACTCGCTTTGGCGAAGCTGTCGGCGCATCTGTTCGACACTATCTTGTACCGCCACTGGCGGCATCAAGTCACTGAGCACTTCGGCCGCTAGTGCATCGGGCACGCGGTCACCAACATCGTTACTGCCAGGCACAGGCGCTAAAGTCACGCTTTCTAGTTTTAGCAACAGTTGCTCGGCGGCCCGTTTGATCTGCTCTAACTCTGCACTGTGCGTGTAGTCGACATAGGCTTTGGCCACAGCATTCGCACCCAATTGTGCATTGACTGGGTCGGCGGCTTTAAAGCGCACAGACAAAAGATAGGTTTGTGGAATGACGTCTACTTCGAGGTTATAGCGATAATCCCCTGCCACGGCAGAGGAGGCAGCGATCTCTTTTTGCGTGTTCATCAAAACGGCGACTTCTGTGCCGTCAGGCGCTAGGCCGATGCCAGAATTGCCCGCTTGGACTTCAAGCATCGCTTGCGACTCGAATGTTGGGGTCGCGAATAAACCGTACATCGCAATCACTAATGCCACTGGCAGGCCAGCCAACATTATGGCGCGTGAATGCGCCCGAAGTGGCCACCACCACTTGGGCTTTTGCTCGACACTTTTAAAATGATTGGTGTTTTCACTCACGCAATGAGCGCTCCAATATTACAAAAACAAGTCCCGTCTTGTTAAAGATGGACTCAAAATTATACAACAAGCAACTGGAATAATTGATAAAACTGTTGGTTTATTTTAAACCAATTGTCCACAAGCTCCGTTCGCTGTTCCTTAGTGTTACTCTTCCATTTATATTATATCGACCGCACAACGCGTAGCTTGAACATAATCTTCGCTATTGGAGCTAATTTTGCCACAACCCGATCAATCGCTTTACTTGTCCTTACTGCGCGATGGAACCCCGATGTTAGATGTAAGAGCACCAATCGAGTTCAACAAAGGGGCATTTCCTAGATCACACAATATTCCATTGCTCGAAGACGGTGAGCGCAGCGCTGTTGGCACCGCCTATAAGCGTTCAGGGCAAGAGGCGGCCATTGCCCTTGGCAATCAATTAGTGTCAGGTGCGATCAAAGAGGCGCGCATCCACGCATGGATTACATGGTTTAGGGCAAACCCAAATGCATGGCTATACTGTTTTCGCGGTGGTCTGCGCTCCAACACCGTTAAGCAGTGGTTAGCGCAAGCCGGTGTGGACATTCCCTTAGTGCCGGGGGGCTATAAGGCGATGCGGCAATTCCTAATCGACACCATCGATCAAGCGAGCGCAACGCACCCTTTCGTGATCATCGCTGGACCAACGGGCTCGGGGAAAACTCATCTGTTAAATGCCTTACAGCGCTCCTTGGACCTAGAGGGTTATGCCCATCATCGAGGCTCAGCCTTTGGTAGCCAGTTAGGCGGTCAACCAACGCAAATTAATTTTGAGAACGCCTTGGCAGTTCGTCTTCTAGGCTTGCAGCAATTTGCTGGGCAAAGCCTGTTCATAGAAGACGAAAGCCAGGCAATAGGTTCATTATCGGTCCCCTATCATCTGCATAGCGCAATGAAAACTGCGCCAATCGCTTTGATAGAGGAAAACACGCAGTTTCGCACGCGCACAATTCTCAATGACTATATTCGCGACAACCTGCAGCACTTTAAACAAGCCGATCCGGAAAACGCCTTTGAGAACTTCTCCCAATACTTAAACCAAGCATTGGCGAAGATTCAGCGCCGGCTTGGGGGGGAACGCTACGAACAGATCAAGGGTTTGATGGACACAGCCTTAGCTACACAGCAACGTGATGGCGATACCCAGCAGCATGCGCTGTGGATAGAGAGATTACTGACTGATTATTATGACCCGATGTACAGCTACCAACTTGCTAAACGCCGCGAACGGGTCATTTTTCAGGGAGACTCGCACGCTTTTTTAGCGTGGGCCGCCGAACATCGCTAATGCAGTATTAAGTGCCGGCGACCGCGAAAATGCCCGGAGCATTACGCAAATAACCTTTGTAGTCCATGCCGTAGCCAAACAGATAACGATCTGGCGCATCGAGCCCAGTGAAGTCGGCACGCAGCAATTCCTTATGACGGCGATCATGGTTTTTATCGATCAGCACAGCGTTGTAGACGCGGTTGGCCCCTTGTTGACGGCAGTATTGATTGATCTTCACTAAGGTATCGCCTTCATCGAGAATGTCATCGACGATCAAGACAGTGCGCCCGGCTAAATCTGTGGATGGCTCAGCTTTCCACTGCAATTGCCCACCACTCAGTTTTTCTCGGTAACGGCTCGCGTGCAGGTAATCAACCTGCAATGGAAAGTCCAACTGCGTGAGCAACTCCCCTGCCACAACCAAAGCACCGTTCATTACGCAGATAAAAACTGGGTTGCTATGGGCGAGCTCAGTCTTGATCTCTGTGGCCAGTTTAGCGATCGCGTGTCGCACTTGTTCTTGGCTGAACAGACAATCGGCGTGCTTCATGACATCACGCACTTCATCTAACATGAGCTTCTCCTAACATGGCATCAACAACCGCTTTAGACTGCACCCAGCGGTCTGAAGCAAAGAGAGTTTCGCGCGACCAGTTCTGTCGAGCTAGCATGCGTCCAATCCTAGGGTTCAAAGGCAGCGCTAGCGTCTCAAGATGCGATTTGGCTGCCAAGGCGAGCTGTGGATCATTACACACTAGCACCATGTCACATCCAGCCTTTAAAGCGGCATCAACGCGCTCTTCTATGCCACCAGCAGCGGCGGCACCGGCCATCGCCAAATCATCACTAAAGATAACCCCGTCAAATTGCATTTGCTCTCGCAAAACCTCTTGCAACCAAAACGCCGAAAAGCCGGCGCAGTGTGGGTCCACCTGTGAATAAATCACATGGGCAGGCATGACCGCATCGAGGTGTCCCTTACTCAATTGAAACGCTGCTAAGTCAAAGGCTTCTATTTCGGCATAGCTGCGCGTATCGATCGGCAATGCAATATGGCTATCGGCTTCGACACTGCCGTGCCCTGGAAAGTGTTTGCCCGTGGTGGCCATACCAGCCTCATGCATGCCCTCCATGAAGGCATTGGCCAGCTCAGAAACCTGTTTTGGTGAGTTGCCAAAGGCGCGATCGCCGATTACCTCACTGCGTTCAGTGTTGATGTCGAGGACAGGGGCGAAACTCATATCGATCCCTGCACTGAGCACTTCTGCCGCCATCAACCAACCGACACTTTTAGCGTTATAACAGGCCTGCGTGGCATCTTGCTCCCACAGCTTGGCGAACGCGCGCATCGGGGGAAGACGGGTATAAGCCTCGCGCAGCCGCTGTACTCTGCCGCCTTCTTGGTCAACGGCAATCAATAGATTCGGATTACACGACTTAATTTGTGCACACAAGGCACGCACTTGCTGCGGGCTTTCGTAGTTACGGGCAAACAGAATCACCCCCCCGACCACTGGGCTGCTAAGCACTTCGCGCTCGGCGTCAGACAAACTAGTAGCTGATACATCTAGCATTAACGCCCCAAGGGCTGGGGTGGTGTCATTGCGGCTTTGCTGCGAATCAGGCTTAGTCATGTCGATGTGGCCTCCAAGGCCAACGCACAAAATTGTGGGGCGAGGCCCGCACTTGGAAATGGGGGCGAATTATCACAAATTCGATGAAAGCGAGTAAAGCACTTGTCATTGCGTAATGACTGTATATACTTACAGCTACTTATTTTCAATGAAGGCGGTGATTGCATGATCAAACTCACACCTCGTCAAGCCGAAATTCTTGCGTACATCAAAGACTACCAGCAGGAAACTGGCTTCCCTCCGACGCGTTCCGAGATCGCCAAGAAAATGGGCTTCAAATCGCCCAACGCCGCAGAAGAACATCTGCGCGCCCTCGAGCGCAAACAAGCTATCGAGATGGTGCCTGGCACCTCACGCGGGATTCGCCTGCCGGCTCCCGAACATGTTGGACTGCCTATTGTTGGGCAGGTGGCAGCAGGTGAGCCTATTTTGGCAGTTGAGAGCATCGACGATTATTGCGATATTCCCCCAAGTTTTTTTAAACCGTCGGCCGACTTTCTGCTTACCGTCAAAGGCAATAGCATGATCAACATTGGCATCAACGACGGCGACTTATTGGCCGTGCACAAAACCAATACCGCCGTCGACGGCGACATCATAGTCGCTCGTATCGATGAAGATGTCACAGTCAAACGCTTATTGCGCGGTGGCAGTAAACATCAATTGCAGCTAATTGCTGAGAACGATGATTTCGCCCCGATTGAAGTCGATCTGCGCGAACAGAATTTCGCAATTGAAGGGATTAGTGTTGGCGTGATTCGCCGGAGTATCTAAAGCAACAGTGCAGAAGAGCGTAACTCTTCTGCACTGATCTCGCATTAGGCCGCCCTATTTGCTCTCGACGACCCACTTACCGTTCTTATAAAAAGCCTTCCAACCCGTCGCTTTGCCATTTTCTTCGGTCAGCACATACTGCTCCGCCGTTTTGCGGCTATAGCGCACTACCGTAGGGTTGCCATCGCCGTCTTTTACTGGCGCACTCATCAAGAAATGATACTTTGGATCGATCTCGTCTTTGTGTGGCAATAATTCAGACACCAATGGGGCACGTGTCTCACGATTCTTCGGAAACTTACTTGCAGCCAAGAACAATCCAGCGGCACCGTCACGAAGCACGTAATGGTCGTCGACTTTTACGCACTGCAACTCTGGCATTGGCACAGGAGGCATCTTGGGAGGCGCTGCTTGACCACTGCGCAGTAACTTACGTGTGTTCTTACACTCTTCGTTCGTACAGCCAAAGTACTTACCGAAACGACCCGATTTGAGCTGCATGTCCGCGCTGCACTTATCGCATTCGATGACAGGGCCTTCGTAACCCCGAATTTTGAAGCTACCCTCTTCAACTTCATAACCCGAACAATCGGGGTTATTGCCGCAGATATGCAGTTTGCGTTTTTCGTCGATCAAATAGCTGTCCATCGCCGAATTACAGATCTTGCAGCGTTTACGCTGGCGCAATAGGACGTTTTCGGCTTCCTCTGCTTCTTCAGCGTCATCGGTGCTAATCGCCTCTTCACCGGGGGTGAGATTGATCGTCGACTTACAACGCTCTTTCGGTGGCAATGAATAACCAGAACACCCTAGGAAAACCCCCGTAGAAGCGGTTCGGATTTGCATAGGACGGCCACACTTAGGACACTCGATATCGGTGTCCGTCGGGTTATTGGCACGCATTCCTATGGCGCTATCTTCAGAGGCATCAGCTAACTGCGCGCTAAAGCCTTTATAAAAAGTATCGAGAACTTTTTTCCACTCAAGACGCCCTAGAGCAACGCCATCCAAGTTGTCTTCCATCTTGGCGGTGAAGTCATAGTCCATGAGGTCGGAGAAACTTTCGCTCAAACGCTCGGCAACGATATCGCCCATTTTTTGCGCGTAGAAACGACGGTTCTCGACCTTCACATAGCCACGCTCTTGAATAGTCGAGATGATTGCTGCATAGGTTGAGGGCCGGCCTATTCCGCGCTTTTCTAACTCTTTTACCAAGCTCGCTTCAGTATAACGTGC
>OJGX01000213.1_pt1 | contig 31164 bp, 28 predicted proteins | sample 1594661 | NCBI WGS metagenome assembly OJGX01 (sample SAMN05416839, study PRJEB24817) | seawater metagenome | isolation source: Sea water | place: Canada:Atlantic | collected 2013-07 | reverse complement strand
TTTTCGATAACTCATTGAGTTTGTTAGGGTCTAGGCCGCTACTCAATGAGCAGATTCAGAATATTGAATAAAGGTTTCTGAGTTTTCGAGTGAGTAAGGTTAATATAGCATCTCCTTGAAAATAGGATGACTTTTCATCACTAAGAAATCCGCAGGAAAGCTCAATTCACGAAAAGTTGTTTATTTGACTAAAGGTCACCCATACAGAATTGAAAGTTTGTTTTAGTATATTCGAGAATAACTGCTCTCTCTTTTTACTGTAATTTCTAAAGCCATAAAGCGTAAGGTAGTCGAAAATTTACTAGATCCATTTAGTTCATATAAGAAGTGTCCAGTTACGCCTAGCACTTCTCAAGAATTCGACCAATTCTCTATAAATAAAAGCAAGAAAGAGTTACGAGCTAAGTTTCCGCACTCTATTTGAACTTGCAACAGGAAAACGATGACAATAAACCACATATTTCGCGCTGAGAATATTCTAGAGTCACTTATAAAAAAGGAACTCTGCTTATTCCGAAAGCTAGATCACTCGAACTCGAGAGGGAAAAATGGTAGATACTAAGCCACTGATTAGACCGTTTAGAGCAAATGCCCACTTGCTTAAGCTTTTAGGTGATGAATTAATTGGCGACGATCGTTTGGCTGTATTTGAGCTCGTGAAAAATGCTTACGATGCCAACGCAACTAAAGTAGATGTTACGCTGAATTTAGATTGTGATAACCCTCATATTGTAATTTGGGATCACAATGGTTTCGGTATGACAAAAGATGACATCCTAGACAAGTGGATGGAAATCGGCACAAACAGTAAACGCAGCAAAAACAAAGTCAGGACACCCGCCCCACTAAGCCGCCTACCTTTAGGAGAGAAAGGCGTTGGTCGTCTAGCTGTGCACAAGCTAGGCAATCAATTAATAATCAATACAAGAAGTAAAAATTCTGCAGAATATCAGATCAAGATTGATTGGCCGAAGTTAATTGGTGAAGCTCAGTACATTGAAGATACGCGAGTGACAATTACACCTCTGGATACACCTAAATACTTCGGGTCAGAGACAGGGACAAGAATTGAAATTGGTGATTTGAATAATACTCATTGGGTTCGTGGCGATTTAAGACGCCTAAAACGGCTGTTAACCAGCCTTGTCTCACCATTCAAGACTGTATCGGACTTCGATGTAAATTTAGCTGTTCCGGGAAGAGAAAAAGAAGTCGCAGATTTACTTGATGCCAGAGATATTCTAGACAAGGCTCTGTGGACATATCATTTTATTATCGATGAAAATGGTAGATTTTCGTCTACTTACTCTTTCAATCCACCTAAAACATTTAGAGAATTAGCTTCTTCTTCTATAGAGATTGCTGACGAACAACTAGAGCTTCTAGAGCCTAGCAGAGAAGAAGCATTGACTCGAGAGAAAAAAATCAGTGAATCACTATTGCTAAAGCCAGAAGACCTAAATGATATCGGCCCTCTATCCGGCACGTTTTATATATTCATAAAAAGCGGAGCCGTGTTAAGTGCTATTGGCTCGCCTCAACTAGTCAAAGATTACTTGAGGGAGCAATCTGGAGTACGTGTATATAGAGATGGAATACGTGTCTTTAATTATGGCGAAGGGAAAGATGACTGGCTCGGCTTGAATGCGGGGCGAATCAATATGCCCGGGCAAAAAATTGATACCGGCATGGTAATAGGTGGTATTGATTTAAACCTAGAGGAAAGCTCAGGTCTCAAGGAAAAAACAAACCGAGAAGGCTTTGATGAAAATGACACATACAAGCGTTTTCGTTGGGTCGTGGCTAGTGTTGTAGAAGATTTCCACCTAAAGCACAGAAATGATCGCGAAGCCCTTGACCTCTATCTAAAAGGCGATATCAAGGACGGCTCACCAGCAACAACTCGCTTCGCCGAAAGCATCAAAGATATCAGGAAAACAATAAAAAAACATAAACTTGAAAAAGAAATGAACAGCAAGGTAACTCAAATCGAATCCGATTATCTCCAAATGCGAGAGGTTACATTAAGCTCTGGGATCGCAGGAATTAATTTGGCGGTAATATTCCATGAGGTAGAAAGGGGCGTTGATGATCTAAACGAAGCAATTCGTCAATCTGATGACTACAGTACTCTTTTAAAACGTGCAGAACACTTAGCAGAGTTGCTCGAAGGATTTGCTCCACTCCTTCGTCGCAATGAACAGAAAACATTTAATATTAAAGCACTTACTCAAAAGGTTGTTAGTCTGAATAGACATCGCTTTGAGCATCACAATATTACTCTTTCATGTCCAATTAATACTGATGAGTCCGACTCATTTGAAGTAACAGCACCATTCGGCTTACTTCAAGCGACGCTAACGAACCTAATTGACAACTCTATACACTGGACAAACCTCAAGGCCGAAAAAGAAGGTAAAGATTATAGAGCGGCTATACGTATAGATAGCTTACCGAACTGGTTTAATGAAGGTCCAGCACTTGTAGTTATGGATAATGGACCTGGCTTTAGTTTGACTCCAGAAGAAGCTATACAACCCTTTAAAACTTCTAGACCCGGAGGTATGGGAGTTGGGCTTTACTACTCCGATAAAGTAATGGAAACAATCGGTGGTAGACTGCAAATATGCAACCCGGAAGATTTAGACCTACCTGAAGCGTATCAGGGGGCAGCCGTAGTAATGATTTTTAGCTAGGAGAAATAATGAGTAGCTTGCCAAGCATCGTACTTATCGACGATAACAAAAGTGATTTAGATACGCTCCAGAATAGTTTTGCACGCATCGGGTACCCATGCCTTTCAGTACTCTATGAAGGAAATGAGCCCGATAATATGTCAGGTATAGATCACGTCAATCTGGATATGATAAAACCTCGTATTGTCATTTCTGACCTAAATCTACAAGAGCTTCATAAGCTCAACGCAACACAATTAGCCGGACCTATTGTTCAAATTCTCCAAAAGTTACCTCTAAACGGTCCTTTCATGTTGTACTTTTGGTCTCGCAATGCAACCACCGTCGAGCCAGTTTTGAAAGTTATTTATGAGCGATACCCTGACATTCCACACCCTATTCACTGGGGAGTGCTAGACAAGGCCCAATTTAAATCAGACCAACAAAACCTAGCAGAACGATTAGCTTCTAATATGAAGGGAAGTAGGGTGTTCGATGCTTTATGCAGCTGGGAAGGTCGGGTCTCAACCGCAGCACAAAAAACAACGAATTCATTATATAATTTAGCTAGAGCGCTTGAGCCTACTGATTTGACAGACTTCGAGACTAGAACAACGGAAAAACTGCAGTCTATGCTGGCTGTAATAGGCAATGAAACCATAGGTATTCGAAATGCTGCTGCAGAACCAGAGAGCGCAATAGAGCTCGGTTTAACTCCAGTTTTACATGATCACATAAGCTCAGTTAAAAATGAGGCAGACTCTGTTGATTGGGAAAATGCGGTTCCATCTATAGGAAGGAATATACAGCTCGATAAGGAAGTGGCGACCAAGCTCAATTCCTTCTGTCACATTGAAGAGGTGGGCATTGATTATTCGAAAGGGTCTCGAGGTATATTCCTTGAATTATCATCTGACGTTCTAAACGACCCTGAGAAGCGAATGAAATTGGAATCTCGATTTGGCAGCAGCCTTAACACTATAATTGACGAAGAGTTCTTAATAAATATTGTAAAAGAGACCAATAGAGCCGTAGTAAGAGAGGCCACTAAAATAGGATTTATTGAAATTTCTGCTGAGTGTGACCAAGCACAGAAAAAGATAAAATTGCACAGATATGTAATTGCTGCTCTTACACCTCTCAAACACACTCCTGAAGGTGAAGCAGAATTCGAACTATATGGAAAGCAAAATAAAAAATCTCACAACGGTATTTATCGCGTGCCTGATATAAATCTTCATGGCATTGATTACATGTTACAACTCTCTTTTAAATACCAAATTGGCTCACTCCCTAATGAAAGCTCATGGTTAGGAAATCCTTTACTAAGATTGCGAGATCAGATAATGGTCGATATTTCATTTAACTGTGCACAGTACATTTCACGACCTGGAATAATCGCTTTCAAGTAGTTTGAATACGAGATTTCCGATCTGTTGCGCCAAATACGGTGGGACAGCATTACCTACTTGAACATATTGCTGCGTTCTATTTCCTTCAAACAAATAGTTATCCGGAAACGTTTGTAAACGAGCAGCTTCTCTAACGGTTAAACTACGACACTGCTTAGGATCATAGTGAATAAAATAGTGACCATCTTTTGAGATGTGGCTAGTTACTGTAGTTGAGCACTTATTTGCTGCTTGAGTTCTAAAACGATCTGCGTGTGAACCTGATTTCCAGTTTTCATGCGCTGGGGCTAATACGTCCGGGTAATCGCAAGACTTAGGCGAAGTACCTTCATTTAACTGGGTAAATGCAGCACTGAAAGCGTAACGTAGCAAATCACTTTCCATATGCCCACGAGTTTCATGATTTAGCACGCAGGGGGGCTCGTTCGATGCATACCACTCGACTAAATGCTCAGGTATTTGGCTAAGGCTATTTGCAGGTTGAGATGCGGATCGTGCTAGCTTCTTGAACGGTTCAATATCTAGACTATTAGCTTGATTGAATTGCTTCTTGAGCAAACGCTTAACTGTAATAGCGTTCTTTGACACAATACTTTCCCAGTCTTTTCCTATGTCTTTGCGTTTTGAAAGTCCGCTTCGTAACTTAGGTAAATCAGCCAAAACTTGTTCAACCGTCGATCTCCGGGAAATTGGGGTAAGTGTTCCTGGGGTTCTTTCAATATCCGCGCGAACACCTAACAAAATTACTCGATGACGGGCCTGGGGAATTCCATAGTTTTCGGTTTTTAATAAATAGTCGGAAGGATCATCATAAATCGGCTTTAACGAATCTTTTGCTTCCACCACTAAAGAGTATATTTTGTATCTTGGTGTTGTTATTTTTGTGACGCGCCCTGGCATACTCAAATCTTTGAGAATTCTCGGGAATATAATTTTCTCATCTATTTTTGCTGAGAGGATGCCTCGAACATTTTCCATCACAAATACATCCGGTTGAGCGATTGATAGCACTCGTAAATATTCTTTGTACAGAAAATGTCGATGGTCTTTTACAGCATTATAATCTTTGATACCGGCGTTGCGAGAACGGCCAGCGAGCGAATAAGCTTGGCAAGGGGGACCACCTATAACGACTTTAGGCTTGTTCCCGTGATTTTTTACAAGCTCAACGATTCGCTTATGAATCTTGCTATTGTCAGCACCTAGCGCGTGGGGCGTATAGAAAGTCTCTTGCCGAGCTTCTTCGGCGTCTAAAGGGAAACGACTAAACAACTCTTCTCTAGTTACTCTACCAAGTAAATAGTCGTTGTAACTTTTTAGGCCTGCCTCTGAATCTTTAATTTTTCTATAAAAAGCCCGAGTAGTTAGCGTTTTGTGCGCACATGGTTCTTTTTCTATAGACACTCCTATTTTAAATGGATGATTTCCACTTTTATTAGTGACAGAGGATATACCTTCGCCTAGCCCGCCGGGCCCTGCAAAAAGGTCTATTACAAGAATTTCACCTGTTTTCATTAGCTCGCTATTGCAACCATTTTCAAATGATTGGCAATAATACCAGGCAATTGAACATAAACAATTACTTTAAGCTTATTCTCCAGTTTTTACTAAATTTCCTCTGTTTCTAATATACATGTTTTTCCAATCTAATTTCCTTGAAACAAGCTGAGTTATACATTGCTCGTAGATTCCGATTTGTTGCGTTATTATTCCCTTTATTGACTCGAGACGTTCTACGTAAATCTATATTTCATTTACCCTTGGTTTAAAGTTTTATAACTACAGCCTAAACGCCTCCTGCTTAAGCAACAGCTCCGCACGACTAATTCCAAGTTTATTTGCCACGCCCTGCCAGCCTTTCACTGCCGCCAACACCTGGTCATATATTCTCGTAGCCTCTTCAACGCTTAAGCGAAAAAAGCTTATAACATCAAAGGCCAAACTATAGTCTAGGGCATTAGAGTTATCTGTGATATTCAGGTGTAGCCCGTTCTTGCCTACGATAGGATTAAGGTCATAGGCTGGCGATAGCCTCCAGCCTTTTGCTGAAAGCAAAAAGCCATGGTTGCGTAGGTGATCATCGGTATTGGAAATTGCGATGTTGAAGATGATTCTTCGCCACAGCTGTGCAAGGTCTTCTTTGGTTTGGGCACCTTGGTTAACAAGGAACTCTGCAATCTCTAGATAGCTGGCCCCTTCTGACTGTTCTCCGTCATAGTATTGCAATTGCGTCATTGCAGATGAGAAATGAATCCTTCGGCCATTGTCTCGATCAAAGCGTTTAGTCAAAAACGTATGATGCTGTGACGAGTACTTTTGTACCCTACTTGGGTACATCTCGATACCTGCGGCAATAGCCAGCTCATGACAAACCATCTCCCATGCACCCACATCAAAGCTGTCGTTTTGATTCGGGAATTTGGCGATCCACAGCTCTTTATCTTCATCGTATACGCAGGCTTTTGGTCTTGCACCGCCTAAGGATGAACCGGGTGATATCAACATGCTCAACCAACGGTAGTACTCGCTGCTATCTATGTTTTCATCACTTTCAACCTGCAGTGCCGCGAACTCAAGTTCACGTAGCGAGGTCATAGGCGGGGCTGCAAACTCAGCATTGTTATCTAGAAACTCTTCACTACCACTGGTTTTGAATCTAATACCACCCATTCGGTATGAGTCATGTACGCCTAATAAATAGTCTAATTCGTTTAACTGAGCTGTTTGGCGTAAGCCTTTACGATGCTCAATGGCTGCGCGGCGCTGCATCAACACACGCCCCCACCGGTCAGGGGAGGAGTCTAGAAATGCACGAAAGTTTTTATCAGAAGAGTCGTTGTAAAGCTCACCGCTGTGCAGGGATAGTAGTGGATCTATTTGCACGCGGTAGCTAGAGCTAAGAAATGCTTTGTCGTAGGCGAAGCTAAAAACGCCGCCCCGTGTTGTGTCGCTAAAAGTAAGCTGCCCTATCAATAAAGGCTTTTCGATAGGCATCCAAGAAGCATAAACACCTACCACTTGCCGGCTCACTTGGCACCTTCTAGCAATTTGATGTTTTGTAGCTTTATCCCTACTTCATCATGGGCGGCTAGCTCTGAGAAATTTTCTTCCATCCCAAGCACAGCCATTATTTTTAGATAGGTACCGATCGCCACGCCTGGGTCGCCAGCAAACACCTTGTTCACCGTTTTGTTGTCGAAGCCTGTCCTCTCACAAATAAGCTTTTTAGTATATCCACGCCTTTTCATCGCCAACAGCAAGTCTTCCCCAAACGTTTTCAGCACTTTCACCTGCTTAGGGTACAGCACTTTATGTAAATCTCTTTTTGCCATGACTCTGCGCGCCTTAGGACTGTATTCCTATTATCTGGTCGTAACTAGGAATATAGTCCTATCATCAACAAGGCGCAAGAAAAAGACTGTTTTGGGACTGTATTCCCTATTTATTTAAAATAATGGGAATACAGTCCTATTCTTTAGCTTTTTTGCAGCGATTATAAATCTCGAATCAATGGTGCTTTTTGGGCTTATAGGCATTGATAATGCCTTTGCCTTTAATTTTCGTCATCACAAATTCATCACTTAATGAAGCGATCACCTCTGTGAGCTTCGTTGCACCATAAGAGCGGGGGTCAAAATCTGGCTTGGATCGCTTCAGAAAACTTCCAGCTACTGACACGGTCGCCCACCCATCATCGTCTTGAAATTGTTCCCATGCTTTTTTAAGTACAGGCACTAATTCTTTCGCTTTAGTGGCCTCGCTCTTCTTGGTTTTGGCTTTAGTCGCATTAGACACATTCGATACTGCGGGGTCAGGTAAACCTAGATTTTCAGTAATGACAAAGTCATCGCAGGCATTTCGAAATGAAATAGGGGTTTTCTGCTCCCCCACACCAAACACGAAAATTTCTGATTCGCGCAATCTGGACGCCAGCTTCGTAAAGTCACTATCGCTAGATACCAAAGCAAAGGCATCAAATTTACTTGAATACAGTAGGTCCATCGCATCGATAATCATCGATGCATCTGTGGAGTTTTTCCCCGTGGTGTAGGCAAACTGTTGAATGGGCTGTATAGCGAGTTCATTGAGGCTTTTCTTCCAGTTCTTTAAACAATCACTGGACCAGTCTCCATAGGCTCGTTTAATCACGATGTGTCCGTGTGCGGCTATCTCATCTAACACCACTTTAATCTTCTTAAGCTGCGCGTTGTCTGCATCGATTAAAACAGCAATCTTTTTGTGGTCATCTAAGTCCTTCATGCGTGCTCCCTTTGTTTATGAAACAGGCGAAGCGACCCTTCATCGTTCCTACTGTGTCATTCCTAAGCTAGCACTGTTAGACCCGTCAATTCCGTGAAAATGCTCACAATACTAAAACACTCTATATGCCCTTACTTAATTGAATCGCTCGAAAGCTGTTGCTTCAACACAGAGTTGTTATGTGATGGACCCAGCGCTAATAAAGATCACCGGCACCCAAACCGCGCAGGCTAGAAATACTGAGCACGCAACCACTGCCAGAACGCTGCTCGCTGTGGCATGAAGAAAATAGACGCGGGGTTTGAAGATATAGAGCTGCGCTATAAGGACAAACGTCATTTTGATGTTTTCCATAATCTGATGCAATTGGGCTATTTGTGCACGCATCAGGGTTTTGGAATAGGCAAACACTAAGACGATAAGGGCTTCTAGACCAACGAAATCAATGAGAAGAATGAACTCGACCGCGAAAGGGGCGAAGTAAGGCACTAGCAGGATTAATGCCGCTAGCAGTAGTGTTTTAATGATGATGCTTCTTAGGAACGGCCACTTCATCGCATACCCTTTGTTGTTATCATTTGCATAGAATATACAAACATTAAGTACAAAACGCGAGACGGCATTGGTGTTGTTTAAGGCATAAGAGGGCATTCCCCGCCCTCTCATGCACTCGCTCATGGCTATTTCATTAAGGCATCATCCAACTCGTTTGCTCTTTTCGCTGCAGGCCTAGACTCACACCGGTTAACGTAGTCAGTGAATACTGGCCGTGGCTCCAAGTTATTCATCATTATCGCCCAACCTAAGTTGCTCGACATGACGATGTCGGCGGCGGTGAAATTTTCGCCGCAAATATAGGGGCTCTTTTTCAAGGCGCCCTCAAGTGTGTTGATCGTATCTTCGATAAGGCCGCAACCAATGGACATGGCGTTCTCACCATCGACATTCCATTTGTTCGATTTTGCGGTTAATGCCATCTCTAGTGGCCCCGCCGCAAAGAACAGCCAGCGATAATAGTCTCCACGCTGGGCGTCATGCCTTGCGGGTGCCAAATTTTCATCGGGAAACTGGTCGGCCAGGTAGGCGCAGATCGCAGCCACCTCTGTCACGATTTGTTTGCCGTGTTTAATCGCTGGCACTTTGCCCATTGGGTTAATGGCAAGATACTCCGGAGACTTAATGCTGCCACCATATTCCATCACTTCTAACTCATAGGGCACACCGATCTCTTCAAGAATCCAGCGCACAATGCGCCCGCGTGACTGAGGGTTGGTGTATAGCGTCAATGTTTTCATGATTATTTCCTTTAATCCTAGCTTGCTTGTGGAGAGATTGTTTTGTCGAAGGCACAATACAAAATATATAGGTCAATTTATGCCCTGTTTAGTTTGTATAGTTAAAATTCACTAAAGGATCCTTATGTCTAAGCCAGTCACTCGTGTTTTAACACTATTGGAGCTACTACAGACGCACGGCCTGCTCACGGGGGCGCAGATTGCGCAACGCTTAGATGTGGACGTGCGCACTGTGCGCCGTTATATCGCTGCCCTTGAAGAGCTAGGCATTCCCGTGATGACCGAACAAGGGCGATATGGTGGGTATCGTTTAGTGGCCGGCTTCAAACTCCCGCCTATGATGTTTACCGAGGAAGAAACCCTGGCGATCTCACTGGGGTTGCTCGCAGCAAATCAACTTGGGCTGTCTGAATCCGCCCCTGCTATTTCAAGCGTGCAAGCCAAACTGGAAAGAGTGATGCCGGCAAACTTAAAGCGCAGAGTGCGAGCCATCAACAATAGTGCAAGCTTAATCCTACCCAAAGCGCATAGTGCAGAGAACAAAGAAGACCTACTGCTATTGACCGATGCAACGCATGATCAGCAACGCGTGCGCTTTGAATACGCATCAGACAGCAGCGCAAAGCGCACACGGGATGTTGACCCCTATGGGATCGTCTTTAGGCGGGGACATTGGTATATGGTGGGCTTTTGTCATTTGCGCCAGGCACTGCGAACCTTTCGCTTGGATCGGCTGCAGTCGGTAAAGCCATTGCAACATAGTTTTTTGCGGCCATCGGAGTTTGATGCCGTAAAGCATTTGAATGAGAGCATGCAGAATGTACCTCGCCAACACCCAGTGCGGGTATTAATGCACACCGACTTAGCATCGGCCTCATACTATCTGTATGGACTAGAGGGGGTAATGAAGGCGACTGACGAAGGCTTACTAATGGACACTAGCACGGACAGCCTGGATTGGTTTGCCCGCTGGTTAACGCAAATGCCTTTTAAGATTACTGTGCTGCACCCAATAGCGCTTTGGGATGCATTGGAGTCACATCTTGCGCACATCAAAAATAATTTTGCGCTGGAAAAATAAAATACGGCACTGCATCAACGAGTGTTGCAGTGCCGCATCTACTATTTAATTAATAGGGATTAATTAAACGAGTAACGAACACCCAAAGAATAAGTGTTCACATCATCACCAAAGTCGCCGCCAAGGTTGATACCAACATTGTCAGACAACTCGAACAAGAAATTTCCGAAAACAGAAGTGCTGTCGCCATAATCAAGATCGGTATAGCGTACGCCGGCACCAAACTCTAACCAAGAGGCCAACTGTGCACGGCCGCCAATGTCAAAGAAGTAGCCATCGCTATCATCTTCATTCAAATCATCAAAGGCTTCTTGAATATCGTCACCGCTGTTTAGATCGTCGTTCTCATCGCGGCCTAAACTAAAGTCGCCAAGGTCCACATCGGTGTAACCACCAGTGGCAACAAAGTCCAAAGTATCAGAAATTGGGGCATTAAACCCTAAACCCAATTTTAAGGTTTTTACATCTTCTCTGCGATTTACAAAACCGCCGCCATCGTCAACATAGGCGAAGTCTGCCTCTGTAGAGGAATAAGAGCCGAATGTGAAAATATTATCTGTCAATGCAGCCGATGCGCGCAGGTTAAACCCGTCGCCGTCATCAATATCTTCTGCGAAATTATCGAAGAAATCGTTGTCTTCGTAGTAGTCGATGTCTTGAATTAAATAGTCAGCCTCGATGAATGAGTAGCTGAGTCCTTCAGCGGCGAGTGCGGAAGCAGGCAGGGCGAGTGCACATGCGAGAAGTGATTTTTTTACGAGTAGTCCTTTTTTCATAGCAGTATCTCCATAAGTTGTTGCGGGTTGTATTATTGACTCCTTGTTCATAATGCGTGGGCAATTAATCGAGCAGCCATCACGGGCACTGTTATCACACAGCTAACGTCAACTTGCCAGTGGGGCATGTTCATTCCCATGCGTTTGTGTGTAGTAATTGTGACGTCTATCGCATCCTCGCAAGTTCGCCTGCGCACGGCAATTCCCATTTCTTATAGAAACGTGATTCGACTTTCCTAATTGTTATAAAGGCAAAGACGCTTTCGCGCCTTGCCTAAAAGAGGGGGTTTACTGGCGCATCTCTGCAATGAAACGGTCAGACTCTGCGATAGCAAGCTCCATCGCATCTATTAAACGGTCGACGTCGGTATTGATGGTGTCGAGTTCACCACGCAAAGAAGCGATGGCTCGAGCATTTAGATTGTGTTTTAGATATAAAACGTTGTCACGCAAACTATCTAGCACTGGGTCAAGCGTTACCTCGGCGCGATGCATCGCGGCAATCAACCGCGCATAACGGGTGCGGGTGTCACGCAATTGCTGTTCGCTATCGCGGCGCAGGCTTTGGTTACTATAAAGCGCAAGCTCATCTTCCCACTCATCAAAGAGTGCATCGGCAACGGCCTCAACCGCTTGAATACGATCGCGTATTAGATCAGCGGCTTCTTCGCTATCTTCAAACTCGGCATTAAGGCGATTGTAGATTTGCTGCAGTTCGCCGCCATCAAAGTTTACGACGCTGCGAAACTGTTCTAATGCGTCGCGAAACTGTTCTTGGCCTTCCTCTTGTGCACTTTGCGCCTCACCGATGCGATCAACAAGAATGTCACGCTTGTGCACGCCAAACTGTTCCATCGTGCCATAATAGGCAGACTCGCAAGCACTTAGAAAAAGTACCGTGAAGCTCAGTATGAGCAGTCGTGTTTTCATTGTGTTTTCCTTCGATCGTACAATTAATAGCTTTTGCTTACTTTAAGCGCTTTTGACAGCATTGCAAAACCTAATATCGACTTCTTTTGAGAACCGCCCTTGTCTGAGCAAGCCATTTTTAACACATCGCCACTGCCTATCGACAGCGTCATTGCTGAGCTCACGCAAGCGTTGCTCTCTCATAATAAGGCGCTATTAGTCGCCCAGCCCGGCGCCGGAAAAACAACGCGTGTGCCTTTGGCGCTGCTCGACGCCTTCACTCCTGAGTCTGGCCGTTGGTTACTATTAGAGCCAAGGCGCGTGGCTGCGCGCTTGGCGGCGGGCTATATGGCGCAAAGCTTGGGCGAACCGGTCGGACAAACCATTGGTTATCGTGTACGTGGCGAATCCAAGATTAGTACCCACACGCGCGTAGAAGTGGTCACCCAAGGGATTCTTACCCGCATGCTGCAAGATGACCCGGCGCTCGAAGGCTATGCGGGCATTATCTTCGATGAGTTCCATGAGCGCAGTTTAGACGCCGACATCGGCCTTGCCTTTGCGCTTGAAGCACAAGAGGCGCTGCGTGCAGACCTGCGGATTCTGATTATGTCTGCAACATTGGACACCGATGCGCTGCTGGCACTTTTAGGAGCCAACACGCCGCTTATCCACTGCGAAGGCCGTGCGTGGCCAGTTGAATCGGTTTATCGAACTCCCCCTGCACGGGAGTTCAGCGATAAACATCAAGCCACTGTCATCAAAGAAGCTCTCACTGATCACGAGGGCGATATCTTGGTGTTTTTGCCCGGTCAAGGTGAGATTCGCCGCTTGCACAGCCGGCTAAATGAACAATTATCGCCGGACATTGAGATATTGGATTTGCATGGCCAACTACCGCTTGCCCAACAGCAGGCGGTTTTAGCGAAGGGCAATCGCGAACGCCGCCGTGTCATTCTCTCCACCGCTGTGGCCGAATCTAGTGTCACCGTTCCAGGGGTGCGTATCGTCATCGATGCCGGGCTTGAACGCGTGCCGGTGTTTCAAGTGCGCTCAGGGCTTAGCAAGCTGGAGACACGCCGCGTTAATCGCGCCAGTGCCGATCAGCGAAGAGGCCGCGCTGGCCGGGAGGCCAAGGGGGTATGTTATCGGCTCTGGCCATCCGAGACTGTCCTAGCCAACCACCGCGAAGCGGAGATAGAGCAGTCCGACCTATCAAGCCTTGCCTTCGAATTGGTGCGCTGGGGCTGCGAAGATGCAACAGCATTGTCCTGGGTGACCCCTCCTCCGGCGCCCGCTTACACTGCTGGCTTGGAGTTGCTAAAAACCCTAGGCATCGTGCAAGCATCAGGCGGGTTTAGCGACTTAGGGCGGCGCTGTGCACGTTGGCCGACCCATCCTCGGCTCGCTGTCTTGATCGAAAAAGCCATTAGCTTGAATGTGCCTGCGCTAGCTTGCTGGACTATTGCGTGGCTAGAAGAATCGGTCAATAGTCCCGAAACAGACATTGCCATCATTATCGCGCAACACCCAAAGAACAATGCCAAAGGCCCCTTCGGCGCATGGCGGCGCGCGGCATCACAGTGGGCGAACAAACTCAATTGCTCGCTAGAATGCGAACGATTTGATGAACTTCCCACCCTGCTTGCGACGGCTTACCCTGACCGCATCGCCCAAAACCAAGATCAGCAGAACGACGCTGGCTTTAGACGCTTTAAACTCATGGGGGGCGGCCAAGCACTAATAGCGTCATCGCAGGCACTAAGCCAGCAAGCGTATTTGCTCGCTGTGGAGTTAGATGGCATGAGTCAGGGAGCGAAAATTTTCCACGCCTGCGCCATTAGCAAAGCGCAGATCGAGGCACTGTCTCCACAAAGCCGCCATTGGCAACAAGACGTGCGCTGGGACAGCAGCGCTGGCCGCTTAATAGGCGAAGAACAGCGTCAATATGGTGCATTGGTTCTAGAGCGACGCCCGCTAAGCAAGCTCGCGCCAGAGGCAATAGTGTCGGCATTGATGGCTGGACTACGGCAGCGCGGCACGTTCAATTGGTCAAAAGATGATCAACAATTATTGGGACGATTGCGTCTTGTCTTTAGGCATGAAGGCCCACCATGGCCCGATGTCAGCGCCGAAGCGCTCATGAACTCTCTTGAACAATGGCTAGCGCCTCACCTACCGGGTTTAACCCGCCTAGAGCAATTAGATCGCCTGCCGCTGGCTAGATTCATCGTGGAGTCCTTAGATTGGCAGCTACAACAGGCCTTGCCGAAGTTGGCGCCAACTCACGTGGAAGTGCCTAGCGGAAGCAAGATTACCTTGGATTATTCTGGCGATGAGCCCATTCTGGCTGTGAAGTTGCAAGAGATGTTTGGACAGGTGAGCACGCCAACGGTGCTGGGCGGCAAACTCCCCATCTTGATTCATTTACTGTCTCCTGCACGGCGGCCCGTACAAGTCACACGTGACCTTGCAGGGTTTTGGCAAAGCAGTTATTTCGATGTGCGCAAAGACCTCAAAGGTCGATACCCACGTCACCCCTGGCCTGATGACCCCTTGCAAGCACAAGCCACCGCACGAGCAAAGAAAAAGGGCACTTAAGCCTCGCGAGTAAAGCCCAAAGGCACGCGATGGTGATATAGTGAGACTAGTTTCAGATTCAGGATATACGCTATGGCCAGAGGGACCCTCTACACGATTTCAGCACCGTCCGGTGCCGGCAAGACTAGCCTCGTCAACGCATTGTTAAAAAGCCAAGATCCGCTGCTTTGCGTATCGGTTTCGCATACAACACGCCCTAAACGCCCAGGCGAGGTCGATGGCGTGAACTATCATTTCGTCACCCAAGAGTTATTCCTGGCAATGCGCGAGCAAAACGCTTTTTTAGAATCGGCACAGGTTTTTGGCAACTTCTACGGCACCTCACAGCAGTGGGTGCAAGCCCAGTTGGACAAAGGCATCGACGTGATCCTCGAAATCGACTGGCAAGGCGCCGACCAAGTGCGTCACCGCATTAGCGAGACAAAGAGCATCTTCATCCTGCCGCCGTCTTTAGAATGCTTGCTCGAGCGGCTGACTAACCGCGCACAAGATGACAATGAGACGATCAGCCACCGCATGCGCGAGGCCAAAGACGAGATCTCCCATTACGATGCAGCGGACTACTTAGTGATCAATGATGATTTCGATTCGGCACTAGAGGACTTGCGCGCCATTATCCGCGCCGCACGTCTTGAGCGGCAGCAACAGCATCAAAACAACCAGGCATTATTGGCAGCATTGCTGGAAAACCCTTGAATATTGCCCTAAATGCCTATAAATAAAGGGTATAAGTGAGAATAAGTTAGGCAATAGCGCTAGCATTTAGTAGAATTGCCGGTCTCCTTAATAGTACAGATTGATTAACAGGTGTTTTTATGGCCCGTATTACCGTCGAAGATTGCTTGGACAAAGTGGATAATCGCTTCCAATTGGTGATGATCTCTAGCAAGCGCGCACGTCAAATTCAAACTGGCGGCAAAGACCCACTCGTCCCAATCGACAATGACAAACCTACTGTTATCGCACTGCGTGAAATCGCAGAAGGTCACGTGGACGCATCGATTCTAGCGACTCGCAGCGCCAACCCAGTGACTATGCTGTCCCGTGATGAGCTGAAGACTCCTCCACCACAGCGTGGCGATGACGACGATTCATTCAGCGAGAGCCTCTAATCGAGGAAGGAGTCGGCTTGTCTACAATCGACTCTCTGGCGACTAGCCTATCCGATTATTTGGAAGGCGAGCAGATCAACCTTGTTCGCCGAGCCTACTACTACGCGGAACAGGCCCACGATGGTCAGTTCCGACGCAGTGGTGACCCATATGTGACCCACCCTCTTGCCGTTGCCGGCATTCTCAGTGAAATGCACATGGACCCTCAGTCGCTCGTCGCGGCCATGCTTCATGATGTGATCGAAGACACTGGAATTAGCAAGACAGCCGTCAAAAGCCAGTTTGGCGAGACCATCGCCGAGATGGTCGACGGCGTCAGCAAACTCAATAAAATTGCATTTAGTAGCCACGCTGAGGCGCAAGCGGAAAACTTCCAAAAAATGGCTTTGGCCATGGCTAAAGACATTCGAGTCATTCTCGTGAAACTGGCTGACCGTCTCCATAATATGCGCACACTCGACGTGCTAAGCCCAGAGAAACGGCGCCGTGTGGCACGGGAAACCCTCGATATCTACGCGCCGATAGCCAATCGCCTTGGCATGAACTCTATTCGCATCGAATTCGAAGAATTGGGTTTCGATGCGCTCTACCCAATGCGCAAACGCCGCATTAATGCCGCCGTAAAGAGCATTCGTGGTAATCGCAAAGAAATCGTCAAACAGATTCAAGGCTCCCTAGAGGCCTGCCTAGAGCGCGAAAGCATGCCCGGCCGCATTTTTGGTCGTGAAAAACACCTTTTTAGCATTTACGAGAAAATGCGCGCAAAACGCCGCTCTTTCTCAGAAATTATGGACGTATACGCCTTCCGAATCGTCGTTGATAAGGTCGACACCTGTTATCGCGTCTTAGGCGCTGTGCATAATTTGTACAAACCAGTCCCCGGGCGATTCAAAGACTATATCGCCATCCCTAAGGCTAATGGCTATCAATCTCTGCACACGACTCTGTTCGGGATGCACGGCGTGCCTATCGAGATTCAGATTCGCACAGAAGAGATGGAAGCCATGGCCAATAATGGTATTGCCGCCCATTGGCTCTATAAATCCCACGACGACACGCCGAACAACGCCCACATCCGCGCACGGCAATGGGTCAATGGCTTGCTCGAAATGCAACAGCACGCGGGCAACTCGCTCGAGTTCATCGAGAATGTGAAGATCGACCTGTTCCCCGACGAGATTTATGTGTTCACGCCCAAAGGCACGATTATGGAGCTACCGGCAGGTTCGACTGCGGTGGACTTCGCCTATGCAGTGCACACTGACGTGGGCAGCTCCTGTGTCGCTTGTCGCATTAGCCGTCGCCTAGCACCTTTGAGTGAGCCATTAGAGAGTGGGCAGACTGTCGAGATCATTACCGCACCGGGCACGCAGCCTAACCCAGCATGGCTTAGCTTTGCGGTTACAGGCAAAGCGCGTAGTAATATTCGCCACTTCCTTAAGAATCAGCGACATTCTGAGTCTGTGGCACTTGGCCGTCGATTATTGAACAAAGTCTTGGGCAGCTTCGGCACCCAGCTAGAGAAAATAGACCCCGAGCAAATTCAAGCGACCTTGCAGCATTTGAATAGCCCAGACTTGAACAATGTGCTCGAAGACATTGGCCTTGGCAATCGCATGTCCCATGTGGTCGCACGCCTGATGGTGCCAGAACAAGACGACATCGAACTTCAACCTGAAGTCGGCAAAGAGAGCAAGAGCTCTTCCTTGGCAATTCGCGGCTCCGAAGGCATGGTGATGAATTTTGCCCGCTGTTGTCACCCTATTCCTGGCGACCCAATCATCGGCCACATCAGCAGCGGTCGCGGTATGGTCATCCACACAGAGAGTTGCAACAATATTGCAGAGATTCGCGACAACCCAGACAAATGTATTTCGGTACGCTGGGACCCTAACGTCGAAGGAGAGTTCTCTGTTGAGATTCGCGTAGAACTTGAGAACGAACGGGGTATTATCGCCAAACTCGCCACTACGATTACTGGCGCTGAGGCCAACATCGAAAAGATCAGCACCGTTGAGCGCGACGCGCGCTTCAGCATCGTGAACCTATCTTTGAATGTGCGCAACCGTATCCACTTAGCACGTGTTATGAAACGCATTCGACTCATCAAGCCAGTGAGCAAAGTGACGCGCGTTAAGAGCCGTAAGATTGTAAAACCAAAAACACTAAAGGTATAAGCCAGCACTCGCCGAGTTCTGACGCATTAGAGGATATTGTTGTGAGCGAAAAGAAAATCATCAGCACGACTTCTGCCCCAGCCGCCATCGGCCCTTATTCACAAGCTGTGCAAGTTGGCAATCTAGTGTTTCTTTCTGGCCAAATCCCACTCGATCCACAGTCGATGGAAGTCGTGACAGGGTGTATTGAAACCCAAGCGATTCGCGTGCTCGATAATATGAAAGCCGTGGCAACCGCCGCTGGCGCTCAGTTGCAAGACATCGTCAAGTTAACAATCTTTTTAACGGATTTAGAAGACTTCACCGTGGTTAACGAAACCATGAAAGGCTATTTCAGCGAACCCTACCCTGCACGCTCTACTGTTGAAGTTTCTGCGTTGCCTAGGGGCGTTAATATCGAAATAGAGGCCATCTTGGCTTTGCCCACCTCGGGCTGATCTCATCATGCTGCCAGAGCAAACACCTCTGACCGAACTCAAAGGAGTTGGGCCAAGTGTGGCTGCACGCCTAGAAGCATTGCAACTGCACAGCATTCAAGACCTATTGTTCCACCTGCCTTTACGTTATCAAGATCGCACGCGCCTGTGCCCAATTGGTTCTTGCCGAATAGGCACCGAGGCGCTTGTTGAAGGAGAAGTGCTTGCCGCGGAAGTCACCTTTGGTCGACGCCGCAGCATGCTTTGTCGGATCAAGGATCACAGCGGCATCATTAGCCTGCGCTTTTTTCACTTCAGTGCAGCGCAAAAAAATGCCTTGAAGCCAGGCACTCGGCTGCGTTGTTACGGAGAGGTACGCGGCGGCAAGACTGGCCTGGAACTTTACCACCCCGAATACCAATTCGTGCACAACAATGACGCGGAAACGCTCCCGGCTTATTTGACACCTGTATACCCGACTACTGAAGGCTTACAACAAACACGCCTACGCGGTTTAATTGGCCAAGCACTGGACCGGTTAAATGTGACAATCGGCCTGCGTGATTGGATACCCGCAAGCATACGTGAAACACTGGGGTTCACGACACTTGTCGAAGCGATTGTGTTTTTACACCGCCCTCCAGCGGGTGAACAAATCTATAGCAGCTTACAGGCATTAGCGCTTGGCCAGCATGCTAGTCAACGCCGGCTAGCCTTTGAAGAGCTATTGAGTCATCGGCTGTGCTTGCGGCAATTGCGCGAACAAGCTGTACAGCTTAATGCTCCTACTCTCATAAAGCCTGACCAACTGCGGCAAAAATTTAAATCACAACTTCCCTTTGCACTTACCAAAGCACAACAAAGAGTTGCGAATGAAATCGACGCTGATCTACAGCTCGGCACTCCCATGCTGCGACTATTGCAAGGCGATGTTGGCTCAGGCAAAACCATCGTGGCCGCCCTAGCTGCCCTGCAAGCAGTAGAGAATGGTTACCAGGCCGCAGTCATGGCACCAACTGAGTTATTGGCCGAGCAACATTTTTTGAACTTCTCAAATTGGTTAGAGCCTCTGGGCTTAACAGTGGGTTGGTTAAGCGGAAAACTTAAAGGCAAGAAACGAGAGGCGCAGTTACAAAGCTTTCGCGACGCTAGTGCGCAGGTCATCGTGGGGACTCATGCGCTGTTTCAAGACGGGGTCGAGTTCGCTAATTTGGGGCTCATTATTATCGACGAGCAACATCGCTTTGGCGTTCATCAAAGACTCGCGCTGCGCGAAAAAGGTGCCAGCTCTACCCATTTACCCCATCAACTAGTAATGACCGCCACTCCCATTCCACGCACACTGGCCATGAGTGCCTATGCAGACTTAGACTGTAGCGTTATCGACGAGCTTCCCCCTGGGCGCACTGCTGTTGGTACTTTAGTAATCTCCAATAGCCGCCGAGACGATGTCATCGAGCGCATTCACAATGCCTGTGCCAATGGCAGCCAAGCTTATTGGGTATGCACACTCATCGAAGAGTCCGAGGCATTGCAATGCCAGGCAGCAGAGGTAACAGCACAGGCGCTGAGCAAACAGCTGCCAGACTTGGCCATCGGACTAGTACATGGTCGTATGAAGGCTGTTGAAAAGTCGGCTGTTATGGACGCATTCAAACGTGGAGACTTACAACTATTGGTCGCCACCACTGTTATCGAAGTCGGGGTCGATGTGCCCAATGCCAGCCTTATGGTTATTGAGAACCCTGAACGGTTAGGCCTTGCACAGCTTCATCAATTGCGAGGTCGCGTTGGTCGCGGCGCTAAGGCAAGTCATTGCGTGCTGCTGTACCAAGGCCCGCTGTCAAAACTGGCGCAAGAACGCTTAGGCATCATGCGCGACAGCAATGATGGTTTCTATATTGCGGAAAAAGACTTGGCTATTCGTGGCCCAGGCCAAGTTCTGGGCACCCAGCAAACCGGTTTGATGAATTTCAGAATCGCCGATCTAAGCCGCGACGCGGGGATGCTAGAGCAAGTCAAAGAACAAGCCGATATCATCTCCCGCGACCATATTGAGTGTATTGACCCGCTAATTAAGCGGTGGTTAGGCACAAAATCCCTTTATGGGAACGTTTAACCCGCGTTTGGGTGATAGGCGCACAGGGTTGCAAACGCTATAATGTCGCCATAAAAACTGCTTCGGTAATACCGGCACCTAACTCAAGAATGCACCAAATAGGTGCGCGTCATTGCAGGCCCCTAATGCAAACAGTAGAAAATGAAAAAAACAGCTCATCCAGCGCAGATCTGGTCCGTGTCGTTTTACTGCAAGATGGCAAAGGTAAAGGGCAGATCATATTGCCTAGCCATTCTCTATTGGACCTCAAAGCTCTCAATAGTCTAGTTGAGCGTAATCTTATTCCTATTCCACAATCTGAGATCACCGCGCTTACCAGCGCCAATAAACTGATCCAGATCGACTTTGCGCCTGCTGTGTTTTTGCTTCCCACCATTATCGATGAAAGCATCGCCTCGGCCGCCAGTTGTGATTTTGAGATTTTCGATGTCGAAGGCTCAGAAGTACAACATATTGAGTTGGCCGAATTACGTGCAGCATTGCGCGAATCTAATTATCGGGTGCGCGCTATTAACTGCACAATTGCGCCAGATAAGCTTTATCGAGGCGCACCCAATGACAGCAGCGATTTGGACTTAATTTTTAATTCCATTCGCAATTTCACCACCCTACGTATCAAACAGCGATTGGAAGAAACATTAGAGATTCCACCCCTGCCACAAACCGCACAAAGAATTTTGGCCTTGCGTTCAGACCCAAACGCCAATGTTGCTGACCTAGCCGAAATCGTTGAAATGGATGCAAGCCTTGCGGCCCAAGTGGTAAGTTGGGCGTCTTCTCCTTATTATGCAGCGCCAAGTAAAATTCGTTCGGTGAACGATGCCATTTCACGAGTATTAGGGTTTGATCTTGTGAGCAACCTGGCGGTGGGTATGGCACTAGGCAATACGCTTTCAATGCCAAAAGACTTTCCAGATGGCTTTACTCCCTACTGGCTGCAGTCGGTATACTGCTCAACTGTGATTGAAACCTTAGTGAAGTTGATTCCTGCCGACAAACGTCCAAGCCAAGGCTTCGCCTGTCTCGCAGGTTTACTACATAATTTCGGTTATTTGGTGCTGGCCCATATATTTCCGCCACATTTCTCGGCGATCTGTCGCCACGTTGAAGCCAACCCCGCGATCAGCCACGTGGCAATCGACCACCATTTGCTCGGCGTAACCCGTGAGCAAATTAGTGCGTGGTTGTTGCAATTATGGGGAATGCCTAAAGAGGTCTATGTCGCCATTCGCTTCCAGCATGAGGCCGACTACAAAGGTGAAGATCATGAGTACGCCAATCTTATCTTTATAGCCATGCGTGTGCTGCGCCTGCATGGCATTGGCGATGCGCCGCCTGAAGAGGCGCCCTTGTCAATGTATCAACAATTTGATCTTGAGCCTGAAGCGGTTCACGCTGCCGTAGCAAGAGTCGTAGCTTCGGATGAACAACTAAAACAAATTGCCGCTAATTTTAAAGATTGAGCATACTTTGAACGCTTTCAATGGGATTTTTGACAAAAGTCGCGCATGGTTAAGTGCACGTTTTCCAAAATTCGCTCAACGCCTACCTGGGTTTGTACAGCTAACGCGGCTAGACAAACCTATTGGCACTTTTTTGCTACTGTGGCCCACGCTCACTGCGCTTTGGATTGCCGCGCAAGGGTTCCCTAGTTTCAAACTTCTGTTTATTTTCTGCTTAGGCACTTGGCTGATGCGCTCAGCGGGTTGTGCCATTAACGATTTCGCCGATGCTAATATCGATGGCGATGTGCTGCGTACTGAATCCCGGCCTATTGTTACTGGAAAAGTGACTCGCAAAGAGGCATTGCTAACCTTTATTGTATTGAGCCTATTGGGCTTTGTATTGCTCCTGTTTACCAACACACTGACTATTCAGCTGTCGTTTTTTGCGGTGGCAGTTGCCGCACTTTACCCGTTCATGAAGCGCTACACGAATCTTCCCCAAGTCGTGCTAGGTATTGCGTTCTCGTTTGGAATTTTAATGGCGTTTACCGCGGTTCAGAACGAGCTACCGTCCTATGCCTGGTTGTTGTTTGTTGCCAATTGTCTGTGGACCGTTGCCTACGACACGCAGTACGCGATGGTGGATCGAGAGTACGATCTTAAAATAGGGGTCAAATCTACCGCAATACTCTTTGGCGACGCCGACCGGGTCATTATTGCGATGCTTCAGGGAATGTTTATCCTTGCCCTGCTTTTAGCGGCAGGACAATTAGGTCTGGGAATGTTTTTCTATTTAGGCGTGCTTGCCGCGATCGCCTTATTCTATAAGCAATGGCAGCTCACAAAGTCGCGCGGCCCCGAAGGTTGTTTCAAAGCGTTCTTAAACAACCATCGGGTCGGCGCAGCCATATTTGCAGGCGTATTTCTTCACTATCTATTTAGCTAAATGCTTGGATTCCCGTTTGGGCACGCCCAAGAATCAAGGCATGAATGTCTTGCGTCCCCTCATAGGTATTCACCACCTCTAGATTTTGTAAGTGGCGCATCACTGGGAACTCATCCGATATTCCATTCCCCCCAAGCATGTCACGTGCTTCGCGCGCCGTATCCAACGCTTTTAAACACGAGTTACGCTTCAAAAGCGATATCAAAGGTGGTGATAATTTATTGTCATCGCGCAGGCGTGAGCCTTGCAAACACGCAAGTAGTCCAACGGAGATGTCGGTCTGCATGATGGCCAATTTTTTTTGAATAATCTGGTTAGCGGCCAGTGGACGATTAAATTGCTTACGATCCAATGTGTACTGCAACGCTGTTTTCCAGCATGTTTCAGCAGCGCCCAATGCCCCCCAAGCAATACCAAGACGAGCCGAGTTAAGACAGCTAAACGGCCCCTTCAACCCTTGCACATGTGGCAAGAGGTTCTCTTCGGGCACAAACACATTGTCCATGACTATCTCGCCAGTGATAGAGGCGCGCAGTGCTAGCTTGCCTTCGATCTTTGGCGCTGAAAGTCCCTTCATGCCTTTATCTAGGATAAAGCCACGAATGATGCCTTGATCGTCTTTAGCCCACACCACGAAGACGTCGGCAATTGGTGAGTTGCTGATCCAGTTCTTCGCACCGCTTAAGCTATATCCGCCATCCACTGTGCGCGCACGGGTCACCATCCCACCTGGGTCAGAGCCATGATCGGGCTCTGTAAGGCCGAAACAGCCAATATATTCGCCGCTGGCTAATTTCGGGAGGTACTTCTGCTTCTGCTCTTCAGTACCAAAACTGTAGATAGGATGCATCACGAGACTAGACTGCACGCTCATCATCGAACGGTAACCCGAATCGACGGCTTCCACTTCCCGAGCCGCCAAGCCGTAACAGACGTAGTTCACCCCCGCGCAGCCATAACCTTGAATAGTAGAGCCTAAGAGGCCAAGGGACCCCATTTCTCGGAAGATCTCGGGGTCGGTATATTCGCGGCGATAAGCGTCGCGCACCCTTGGTAGGAGCTTCTCTTGGGCATACTGACGCGCGGTATCACGCACCAGACGCTCTTCTTCTGTCAACATCTCGTTCATTAGGAACGGGTCCTGCCAATCAAATTTGGCAGCGTCTGAACTTGCAGACATAGGGAACTCCTCAGTTGTTCGAAAACTCGATATAGAGCGATCGCTCAGTTTGTCTTGGCATATTATCAATATGCGTCGTTTTTAAAAAGCAGCGATTGACTACACTTGTAAGTACTCGGACTTAATATTTGTGGGTGTACTGGTTATTTATTCAGGCTAGAATAGCGCGTCATGGACGTATCACATCTTCTCGACTCTCTAAACGAACCGCAACGACAAGCAGTGGCAGCACCGGCGAACAGCCTATTAGTGTTGGCAGGTGCTGGAAGTGGCAAAACTCGCGTACTCGTGCACCGCATTGCTTGGCTAATGCAGATTGAATCTGTTTCGCCGTTCAGCATTCTCGCCGTAACCTTTACCAATAAGGCTGCTAGAGAGATGCGGCACCGCATCGAACACCTGCTAGAACAGCCTGTTGGCGGCATGTGGGTGGGCACCTTTCATGGTTTGGCCCATAGGCTCTTACGTACGCATTGGAAAGAGGCCAATCTGCCAGAGAACTTCCACATACTTGATAGTGACGATCAACTGCGTCTTATCAAGCGCCTGTGCAAAACCCTCGGTTTAGACGAAGAGCGCTGGCCCCCTAGGCAGTGCCAGTGGTACATCAACTCCCAGAAAGACGAAGGTTTACGCGCTAGTAATATTGAGCATTTTGGCGATGAATACACACGCAATATGCTTAGCCTCTATAGCGCCTATGAAGAAGCCTGTAATCGCGGCGGCATGGTCGACTTTGGCGAGATCCTGCTACGCGCCCACGAACTTTGGCTCAATAATCCACAGATTCTTGCGCATTATCAGCGCCGCTTCGCACACATCCTTGTTGACGAGTTTCAAGACACAAACGCTGTTCAATATGCGTGGTTACGTGTGCTTGCCGGCCCCAACAACCATCTTATGGTGGTAGGTGATGACGACCAATCTATCTATGGATGGCGTGGGGCAAAAATAGAAAACATTCAACGTTTTAATGAAGACTTCCCTGGCGCACAAATGGTTAAGTTAGAGCAGAACTACCGCTCAACTTCGACAATCCTGAAAGCTGCCAACAAGTTGATCTCTAATAACCAGGGGCGTCTTGGCAAAGAGCTCTGGACCGATGATGGTGAAGGTGAAGCCATCTCTTTGTATGAAGCCTTTAATGAGCAGGACGAAGCACGCTTTATTGTCGAACGGCTTGAAACTTGGCTCAATACTGGCAATCGACTCCAAGACGCAGCGATTCTTTATCGCTCTAATGCTCAGTCCCGCGAGCTTGAAGATGCCTTACTGCGGGTTGGCATGGCTTACCGAATATACGGTGGCCATCGTTTCTATGAACGCTTAGAAATTAAAAATGCGCTTTCCTATCTGCGTTTACTCGTCAATCGCAACGACGACACTGCCATCGAACGCGTCATCAATGTTCCGACTCGTGGCATCGGCGATCAGACAGTCGAAATATTACGCACTGTGGCACGCACCGAAGACTTATCTTTATGGGCCGCTGCGCAAAAATGTCTCTCCCATGGCTTGATGTCTTCACGTGCGGCGACGGCCGTCGGCCGCTTTGTAGCCTTAATTGACAGCCTCGACGAAGAGTCAGAGGGTTTAGAGCTCGCCAAGAAAGTAGAGCATATTGTCGCCAATAGCGGATTGATTCCCCATCATGAAAAAGAAGGTGGTGAAAAAGCAGCGGCGCGAATCGAAAACTTGCAAGAACTGGTCAATGCCGCGGGTAGCTTTGACGAGCTTGATCCTGATGCCGAAGCCATGGATATCGAGTCACGAGAGTTCTTAGCCGCCTTCTTGGACAAAGCCTCATTGGACGCCGGAGATGCCCAAGCCAGTGAGTCAGAAGACGCCGTGCAATTAATGACCTTGCATTCCGCAAAAGGCTTGGAGTTTAAACTCGTATTTCTAGCGGGCATGGAAGAAGGCCTGTTCCCTCACAAGATGTCTATGGATGGCATTGCCGGGCTAGAAGAAGAGAGACGGCTTTGCTATGTCGGCATCACACGCGCCATGAGCAAACTTTATCTCACCCATGCGGAATCTCGACGTTTGCATGGCGAAGTCAATATCACGCGGCCATCGCGATTCATTCGAGAAATACCGGCAGAATTGATCGAACATGTGCGAATCAAATCATCGATTTCACGCCCAAGCGCCTACTATGGCCGTGCCGCTAGCCCGCTTGTGCAGGAAGACATTCCGGAGACAGGCATAGCGCTAGGGTCAAGAGTGATGCACGGGAAATTTGGCGAAGGTGTCGTACTAAACTGCGAAGGAGCCGGCGCTAACGCACGAGTACAAGTAAATTTCGACAATAGTGGCACCAAGTGGCTGGTGTTATCTTACGCAAAACTGGAAGTGTTATAACCCCATTCTAAGGAGCTTAAAACAATGTTGGAGATCTCCTTGAATGTGGCCATCCCAGATAATGAGATCGAGTTGACCGCCATCCGCGCACAGGGCGCGGGTGGGCAAAACGTTAATAAGGTCTCATCTGCTATTCATCTTCGTTTTGACATCAACGCGTCTTCTTTGCCGTATTTTTACAAACATCGTTTGCTCAACACCAAAGATTCGCGCATTACCAAAGACGGTGTGCTCGTCATAAAAGCACAGCAACACCGCACTCAGGAACTCAACAGAGCTGATGCGTTGCAACGTTTGCAAGAAATGATTCGGGCAGCAGCCGTGGTGCGTAAATCGAGAAGGCCAACGAAACCCACTAAGTCTTCACAGCGCAAAAGGATCGATAGCAAGGTAAAACGCGGACGCGTAAAAGCCTTACGTAATTCAATAGACGATTAGTCTCTTATTGCTCTTCTTTTTTGGGCAACTCTATGCGACGGGTTCGACCATTCTCATCGATCGCCACAAACACAAACTGCCCTTCTGCGACTTTACGCTGCCCTTGCCCAGTGATGGAGTTTGAGATCCACACTTCAATATTAATGAGCATAGAGCTGCGACCAATATCCGCGATATCCGCATAACAGCTTACGATAGAGCCAACACTGACTGGGTATAGAAACGAGACATTTTTAATAGCCACAGTAGCGCTTCGGCCATGGGTCACTTGTTTTGTTGCAATGCCCGCTGCCAAATCCATTTGCGAGACTAACCAACCACCAAAAATATCGCCATTGGCATTGGTGTCTTTCGGCATTGCGAGGGTTTGCAAGGCTAACTCACCGATCGGATTAGGATCTACATCTACATCATCATGCCTTAATGCCATCGAGAACTCCTGCTTATTGAAGTGTTTGCCTGTCAACTTACGCTAGGTTAGCACAGCTAGAGAGAATCAATACATCATTCGCCATACACTACTAAGCTGCCAACTGCTTAGCAGTAGAAAAATCGTCGCTACGGCAAACAGCGCCATAAACCCGTAATACACAGCCCGTTGTGCACCTAATTTGAAGCGCTTCCAAAAACCAGCATCCTTGTCTGCCTTCACTGGCACATGAGCAAAAATAGTGACGAATGATCGGGCCATCGTCGCCCAGGTAAAAAGCATAAACGCCGGTATCAGCGCCACATCATCACCCTGATCACTTGATGTGAGCAGCACATACAGCCCGAGCGATAGTCCACACACCGCCAGCACAAGCAAGAAAGGGCGCAGTCTGTTGAAGCGAACGGCAATGGCTTGGAGCCTTTCTAACATAGAGACCTCTTGCGAACTTAGCCTTGTCACACCAAAGCAGGTTAAAATGTCTGGCTTTAGATGCAGACTTGGAAACAAAGATGACTTCAATACCTCCAGAGTCAGAGACTAACAACGATTCTGACAACAACGCCAGAACGCAGATTTCATTGATTGCGGGGTATAAACCCGATGGTGAAGCAATTATAGAGAGTGTGGCAGTTGTGCGACTGCCGAGTCCAGCTCAGAACACTGAAATGCAAGCCAATGGCGAGCTTTATCGTCTCGTTGGCTCTCCAGCATTTGTACGAGGGCTTGCTGGCGGTGACCGAATTCGCTTTCCCAGTGAGTCTGCAAACGGATATGAGCTAATAAAGCGCAGCGGTAATCTTTCTATACGCGTGTTGCGTAAAGACAATATAGGCGAAGTTCTGCAGGCTCTCACTCCAGAGATCGAATTGCTAGATGGAGCGTTAGATCTAGAAACGCCACGTCTATTGGTATACAGCATTCATGTGTCTATTGGTTTTCAGGCGATTGAAGTCTTGCTCGATCGCATCAGCGGGCAGTTTCCCGGGACTCTTTGGTACTACGGGAATGTCTATGACCCTAAAGACGGTGTGACTCCTTTGGATTGGTGGCAAGAGTTTCTTGCGCCAGCATAAACCTACAACGAAACGCTTTGAGGCAAAACATGTTAGTAGTGATCTCCCCAGCAAAGTCACTCGATTACGAAACACCATTTAAAACCCGAAAATTCACGCAAGCCGATTTCCTCGACGACTCTTCGGTCTTGGTTGAGCAGTTGCGTCAGTTCTCTCCGGCGCAAGTGTCTTCTTTAATGTCGATCAGCCCCACACTGGGTGCCTTGAACCAAGAGCGTTTTAATAGCTGGCAACGCCCCTTTGATACCAACAATGCTCGCCAGGCTTTATTTGCATTCAAGGGTGATGTTTACATTGGCCTAGATGCCTATTCCTTGACGAGCGAGGATATTCGTTTCGCGCAAGATCATCTGCGCATTCTCTCTGGGCTCTATGGCCTGCTGCGACCGTTAGATTTGATACAACCATACCGGCTTGAAATGGGCACGAGTCTAAAAAATGCGCAAGGCAATTCCCTTTACGATTTTTGGGGAGACAAGATTACTCAGGCTCTTAATGCTCAGCTCTCAGGAAAGAAAAACGCCGTGCTCGTCAATCTTGCGTCCAATGAATATTTCCGTGCTGTGAAACCCAAAAAACTTGACGCACAGATTATCAGCCCAGTATTCAAAGACTATAAAAACGGCCAGTATAAAATTATTAGCTTTTTTGCCAAAAAGGCTCGCGGGCTGATGAGTGCCTATATTATCAAGAACCGCCTAAAGAGCGCCGAGGAACTTTTAGATTTCGATTCAGATGGTTACCGCTACAGCGAAAAAGACTCCAAGCCAGACGCCCCCGTTTTTCTTCGCAAGGTAGACTAGACGATGACTCTTCCGTTCAGCCAGTCTTGTGAAAATAATAAGCAGTTTATTCTTGAAATCCTTAGTCGGCACCTGAAGGCGCCAGGTAAACTTATTGAAATTGCCGGAGGCACCGGGCAACACGCTGAATTCTTCTCTGCAGCCCTTCCTCATGTGTATTGGCAAAGTACGGACATCCCCAGCAATACACAATTTTTGAATCAACGCTTGCTTGCTGCAAAGCTGCCCCCTGCGTTAGAGTTCGATGTCACTCAAGACACGTTTGAGTACCCGCAAGTCGATTATGTTTTCTCAGCCAACAGCTTGCACATCATGCCTGCCACGGCAGTAGTCGAGTTTTTTAGGCATATGAAGTCACTTCTCAAAATTGATGGCTTACTCTGCGTATATGGCCCTTTCAAATACGCAGGCGACTTCACAAGCCCAAGCAATGCTAATTTCGATATTTGGCTAAAGGGTAACAACCCACTCAGCGGCATTAGAGATTTTGAGAAAGTCTGTGAGCTTGCAAGCGGTGCAGGACTAGAGCTGATTGAAGACAATGCGATGCCTGCAAACAATCAACTACTCGTATGGAAAAAGGCTCGTTGAAGCAAAACTGAAGGAACTGGGAATATTTTGCACGGTCAAAAGGAGACTAACCTTCTGACTTAGGCGCACCCCATGTGGCAAACAGGGGATCATGGTGATGAGAATCAGTATGATCGCATAGAACCAATACTACTCGAGTCGCTAGATTCACTGGATATCGGTGACCATGATACTCCAAAGCCTTCGAGGTACGGCCGTGCCTTAGTGCTTAGTATTGGATTCCATCTCATCTTGTTTGTAATCATATTATCTGTAGGGTTTGCTCCACGCCCGATAGCAGTGACTGAAAGTAAAACAGCAGTTCACTTGCGACTCGTTCAACCAGCCCCTCCACCCACAACGTCGCCATCAACCTCGCCATCACAGAGCGGTCCTGACATACCCAGGAGTTCAGAGGCACAACCACAAGTGCCGCAGCCAAGACTTGTTGATGTGCCTGAAGTCACTCGGCCCTTCGATTTCAATGAGCTACCGTCAATTGAAATCGACACAACAAGCAGTAGCCTATCGACAATGCAATTACGACAAACTGTGGATAGCTACTTAGATAGTAATTCCCAGCAATCGCAATGCACAGCGCAGCAAGAGAACAGCGAACTTTTCGACTGCCCCCAAGGCACTCCACTGTTCAACGATTTTTCTCAAGCAGATGCCACTTACGATTTTTTTACACGATCCGATCGCATTGGCGTACAGCAGGGGCAGCGAGCACAAGAGTTACAACGTATAGCTAGTAGCCTAAACAATAGTGGCTTAACGGGGGACGCAATCGATACGTTCATTAGAAATATTGATGTACAGCAGCAAGAACAAAACACTTCAACAAACGCTAGGCTAAACAGTTTGCGCGATGGCATGTTTCAAAATGACAGCACTTACCAGCTTAAAAAACGTGTTCTTAACCCCTAACTGAGTGTTTTTTGTAGGACACTGATTGTGGCATCAATTGTTAAAGATAATTGCTGCAATTGTGCGGCTTTCTCACGGCCCTGTGCACTGGCACGGTATAGGTGCGGTGTCATCACTAATAGATCTGCAATTTGTTCTTGTGAATCTAA
>OJGX01000211.1_pt1 | contig 31362 bp, 28 predicted proteins | sample 1594661 | NCBI WGS metagenome assembly OJGX01 (sample SAMN05416839, study PRJEB24817) | seawater metagenome | isolation source: Sea water | place: Canada:Atlantic | collected 2013-07 | reverse complement strand
GTAATTGAGTGGGGCAGGGATCGCATTTTGTACATTCACGATATAATCGTGGCAAATGCGATCTAGCTCGCCGGTGCTGACCCCCGCGCAAACATGAGGGCCAATCATTTCAAGAACTTCTGCTGCGAGCTTTCCGGCGACTCGCATTTTGGCGATGTCGTCTGGCGTTTTAATGCTGATGGCCATAGTGTGCTGTGTTTTCTCTGTTGTTCGGTGGGCTAAGGACTCTATAGGCTCGCTATTGTAATGCAGCAGGCCTGTGATTGACAGGGATGCAGCGCTTTTGCGCCTAGCCTGAGATCGCAAAAGCAGGGGGTAAAAGTACTGCAAAAGCTTTAAGTTGGTGGTGCTTTGTGGTATAAAGCTGCGCGCTTCGTGGGTCATCGACCAAACGATAGCGTAAAATCATGTAAATTAACGTCGCACATATACCGTCACATGTGTTTTGGGTGCCTAATTGCCGTCAGGCTTGCGGGTTTAACCATGGGGTATATGGAGGCCTAACCCGAATAAAGGAAAATTATGACGACAGTTTCAATGAAAGAGATGCTCAAAGCGGGCGTGCACTTTGGTCACCAGTGTCGTTACTGGAACCCAAAGATGAAGCAATACATTTTTGGTGCGCGTAACAAGATTCATATCATCAACCTTGAGCACACTGTGCCAGCGCTTAATGCAGCGCTAGAGCAAGTGCAAACGCTAGCGGCCAAAAAGAAGAAAGTGCTTTTTGTTGGCACTAAGCGCGCCGCGGGTAAAATCGTGAAAGAGCAGGCCGAACGTGCTGGCATGCCTTACGTCGATCACCGCTGGTTGGGCGGCATGTTGACTAACTACAAGACGATTCGAGGCTCTATTAAGAAGCTTCGCGATCTTGAAGCACAAGAGACAGACGGTACATTCGATCGTTTGACTAAGAAAGAAGCGCTAACTCGCCGCCGCGCCAAAGAAAAATTGGAGCGCAGCATCGGCGGTATTAAAGATATGGGCGGATTGCCTGATGCATTGTTCGTAATCGATGTTGATCACGAGCGCATTGCGATCACTGAAGCCAATAATCTTAGCATTCCTGTTATCGGTATCGTTGATACAAACAGCAACCCAGATGGCATCGACTTCCCAATCCCTGGTAATGACGACGCGATCCGTGCGATCGAGTTGTACGCCACTGCAGTCGCTAACGCCTGTCTATCAGGCCGTGGTGAAGGCAATGCGGTCAATGGGGACAGCGAGTTTATCGAAGTAGACGAAAATGCAGAGGCAGCGCCAGCAGAAGCGGCAGCAGCACCGGCTGAGGCTCCAGCGACACCAGCGGCTGAGTAATCAAGCCTTTATACATCAAAGGCCTATGGGTATAGGCCTTTGATTGTAAGACGTACTGGTTTATCCGGCTCTAAGTGGCCGAAATATAGAAAAAAGAAGGGCTTTGCCCTTTTTTTTTAAGTCAGATTTGAATCACTGAATTTTGAAATTGATAGGGGCATTTAAATGGCGAATATTACAGCGGGTATGGTTAAGGAACTGCGTGAGCGCACGGGTCTTGGCATGATGGATTGCAAAAAGGCGCTTGTTGAGGCTGACGGCGACATGGATAAAGCAATCGACGATTTGCGTAAAGCCAGTGGCATGAAAGCCGCTAAGAAAGCAGGCCGTATCGCAGCGGAAGGCACAGTGCTGACTAAGATCTCTGAAGATGGCAACTTTGGTGTCATTATCGAGGTTAACAGCGAAACTGACTTCGTCGCACGCGATGATAACTTCCTAAACTTTGCGCAATCTGTACTTGACCAAGCATTTGAGTCACGCGAAACAGATGTTGCGAAAGTAATGTCTGCGGGTCTTGAAGATGCACGTGAAAAGCTCGTGCAGAAAATTGGCGAAAACATCAGCGTTCGTCGCATCGAGATGATCGAATTTAAAAACGCAAACGACGGTATCGTGGACACTTACATCCACAGCAACAACCGTATTGCTGTTTTGGTTGCGATCAAAGGCGGCGATGATACTCTGGCTAAAGACATTGCAATGCACGTAGCGGCGGTAAACCCTATCGTTGTTCGCGCTGAAGATGTGCCGAAAGAGTTGCTAGCGAAAGAGTCAGAGATCTATTCTGCGCAAGCTCGTGAAAGCGGCAAGCCAGAAGAGATTATCGAGAAAATGATTCAAGGACGTTTGCGCAAATACGTAGCGGAAGTTAGTCTTCTTGACCAGCCTTTCGTGAAAGATGGCGAAATCACTATCGCAGGGCTTCTCAAGAAAGCAGGCGCTGATGTCGTTAGCTTTACTCGCTTTGAAGTAGGCGAAGGCATCGAGAAAGCAGAAGTGGACTTTGCAGCAGAAGTTGCAGCGGCGTCGCACGTATAATTGAGTCAATTAAATGAGTCAACAGGGCGGAGTGCAAATGGGAAAACCAGATAAAAAATATAAACGCATTCTCCTCAAGCTTAGTGGTGAGGCTTTGATGGGAGATGCCGATTTCGGTATCGACCCGAAAGTCCTCGATCGTATGGCAGTTGAGGTCGGCCAGTTGGTCGGCCTTGGCGTCCAAATTGGTATGGTGATTGGCGGTGGTAATTTGTTTCGCGGCGCGGCGCTTAATGCGGCGGGTATGGAGCGAGTCACTGGCGATCATATGGGCATGCTCGCCACGGTAATGAATGCCTTGGCTATGCGTGATGCTCTTGAACGCGCAAGCATCGCAACACGCGTTATGTCAGCGATCCCAATGAGTGGGGTGGTTGAACATTACGATCGACGCACAGCGATACGTCACCTGCGTGCCGGCGATGTGGTTATTTTCGCAGCAGGAACAGGCAATCCATTCTTCACCACGGATTCGGCAGCCTGTTTGCGGGGTATCGAAATTGATGCCGAATTGGTATTAAAGGCTACTAAAGTCGATGGCGTGTATTCAGCTGACCCTAATTTAGTGCCGGATGCCGAAAAATATGAACGCCTCACCTTTGATGAGGTGTTAGAGCGAAAATTGGGAGTAATGGACCTTACGGCGATTGCCCTGATTCGCGAACACGATATTCCTGTCCGTGTTTTTAATATGAATAAACCAGGGGCGTTGCTTAATAACGTCATGGGCGCTGCAGATGGCACTATAATCGAGAATCCATCCTCGCCAACATAAACAGATAACAAGCCTACTAGATGGGATTACAAGATGATTGAAGAGATAATCAAAGACGCAGATCAACGCATGGAGAAAAGTATCTCCTCACTCGAGATCGCCTTCAACAAGATTCGCACAGGTCGCGCTCACCCTAGTCTTTTGGACACTGTATTAGTGCCATACTACGGTGCAGATACAGCGCTTAACCAACTCGCGAATATCACAGTCGAAGACGGTCGTTGCTTGGTGGTGGTGCCTTGGGAGCGCCCTTTGATTGGCGATATCGAAAAAGCCATCATGAAATCGGATCTAGGCTTAAACCCTTCCAATAATGGCGAATCTATCCGTGTGCCGATGCCTGCGTTAACTGAAGAGACGCGTCGCGACTACACCAAACAAGCAAAAGCGGAAGCTGAGAATGCCCGTGTTGCAATTCGCAATATCCGCCGCGATGCCAATGGCAGTATCAAAGATCTTGTTAAAGACAAGACAATTAGTGAAGACGACCAGCATCGCGCAGAAGAGCGCATCCAAAAGCTGACGGATAAGTATATTGCTTCGGTCGATAGTCATTACGCAGCTAAAGAAACGGATCTTCTTTCAATCTAAGCGCGTCATAGGCATAAATTGTCTGGATGATGTTCAGTAAGTCCTTTATTAGTGGGCTAGTGCATGTAAAACTTCAGTGCTACACGCGCTTATCGAAAAATATAATAGAGACATAGATGTCTAATGCAGAATATAGCCTCGCCCAAGCCTGAATCCTCTCAATTACCGTGTCATGTGGCCGTCATTATGGACGGCAACAATCGCTGGGCAAAAGCGAACGGTTTGTCGGGGTCGGCGGGCCATCGTGCTGGTGCCGAAGCGGCTCGGCAAGTGGTCTACTCTTGTTTGAACCGCAATATCAAATACCTTACCTTATTTGCGTTTAGCAGCGAAAACTGGCTGCGACCGAATAAAGAAGTCAAAGGCCTCATGGCTTTGTTCCTCGCGGTGCTTAAGCGTAAAGAAATCACGCAATTGCACAATAATAATGTCAAATTGCGTTTCATCGGCAATCGAGAGAGTTTCTCACCGACCTTGCAGCGTCATATGTATGATGTGGAAGCCCTAACGGCAAATAATACGGGGACTGTGGTGACCGTGGCGGCCGATTATGGTGGCCAGTGGGATATCGCCAATGCGGCGCGTAAATTGGCAGAGGAAGTTGAGCAGGGCACGCTTCGCTCTGAGCAGATTGACGTCGAACAAATGCAAAAACATATCTCCATGGCGCAAGACCCAGCGCCGGACCTGTGTATTCGCACAGGCGGTGAAAGTCGCATCAGTAACTTCCTACTTTGGCAATTTGCCTACACCGAACTGTATTTTACTCAGTGTTATTGGCCTGACTTCGATGACAAGGAGTTCGAATTAGCGATGCAGGACTATAGTCGTCGTCAGCGACGTTATGGGCATTTGGATAACCCTGAGCACAGCGACGAACTGCCTGTGTCCGGGAGCGCTCGTAGTGCTTAAAACCCGCGTGATTACCGCTTTAGTCATGCTAGCGGTGCTCTATATGGGCACGGTTTGGACGAGCCCTTTCCAATTTGCGATCTTTATCAGTGCTGTCTTGCTTGTGGGTGTTTTAGAGTGGACAGGCTTGATGGGCGCGAAATCGCTGGCCCATAAAGCGGCCTATATTGGATTGTTTATTGTGCTGATGGCAGTGCTCGCCCCAGCACTGCAAATAGCATCGATGACACATTCTTTGACGGCCCCGCTGGTGACAAGCCTCACTGGTATCGGTGTAGTATTCTGGCTAACCGCTTTTTGGCTTATTCGCCACTTTCCTGAGAATTCCTCCCAATGGGCGACTACATCTGGCACCGCCATGATGGGCGTATTCACGTTGATACCCACTTGGGTTGCCCTGATTGCGCTGAAGTATCTCGTTCCTAATGGTGCCTTAGTGTTTACATTAATCGCCTTAGTGAGCATCGTCGATATTGGCGCGTACTTCACTGGTCGTGCATGGGGTAAAGCCAAGCTGGCGCCAAAATTGAGCCCGGGAAAGTCTTGGGCCGGATTCTGGGGCGGAATGGCATCGTGTTTAGTGCTAGCACTGGCATTGCTCTATCCATTGCACTTCTATGTTGTGCAACTCGATCCAGTGCATATGCTGGCATTTGTCGTTATAGCGATGGTCACAGCTGTGTTTAGTGTGCTTGGAGACCTGTTCGAGAGTATGCTTAAGCGCAGCCAAGGTCTTAAAGACAGTGGCAAGTCGCTTCCTGGGCATGGCGGCATTCTCGATCGTATCGACAGCTTAACCTCTGCCGCCCCAGTATTTGTATTCTTTATTTCTATTCTATTTGCAGATGTCTCATGGCTATAGACCCCACTCACACAACGCGTGTCTCTAGCAGTGCGCAGATTACGATTCTTGGGTCGACGGGCTCTATAGGTCAAAGCACCTTAGAGGTCATTGCCTTGCATGCCCAATACCAAGTGTTTGCTCTGACCGCCAATAGCCGTGTTGATATTATGTTGGAGCAGTGCCTGCGCTTTAGTCCTCGCTATGCGGTGATGGTCGACGAATCTGCTGCGCAAAGCTTAAACGATAAGCTCCGTAAGGAAGGATCAAGTACTGAGGTGTTGAGCGGGGCGCAAGCCTTGATCGACGTCGCTGTGCATGCCGATGCTGACACCGTCATGGCGGCAATCGTTGGCAGTGCTGGTTTACCTGCGACTCTGGCCGCTGTCGAACACTCTAAAAAGGTATTGTTAGCAAATAAAGAAGCGCTAGTGATGGCCGGTGATCTTTTCATGCAGACCCTAGCTAACAGTGACGCCGTGTTATTGCCCATCGATAGCGAGCACAATGCTGTATTTCAGTGTCTGCCTCCAGAGTCGCGTTTTGCTGGGGGCGATATTCGCGGTCAGGGCGTGCGCCGCATCGTATTAACCGCTTCAGGGGGGCCGTTTAGAGATTCGCCGTTAAGCGAGTTGCTTGCTGTAACGCCTGAGCAAGCCTGCAAGCATCCTAACTGGAGCATGGGGCGCAAGATATCAGTGGATTCCGCCACGATGATGAATAAAGGCCTAGAGATCATCGAAGCCTGCTATTTATTTGGTGTTGGAGCGCAATATGTCGACGTGCTCATACATCCGCAGAGCATTGTGCACTCTATGGTAGAGTACAACGACGGCTCGATGATTGCGCAAATGGGAAGCCCTGATATGCGCATTCCGATAGCCTATAGCTTGGCGTGGCCGCAGCGGATTGAGTCAGGCGCGCAAGCCTTAGACCTTACCCAGCAAGCCAGTTTGCAGTTTTATGAGCCAGACTTAGAGCGTTTTCCTTGTCTACGCTTGGGGATGGAGGCTGCCAAGCTCGGTGGGACTGCCCCGACTTGCCTCAACGCGGCGAATGAAGTGGCCGTTGAGTCTTTTTTACAGGGTAAGAGTCGTTTTACAGACATACCTGCTATCATTGCGGGCGTCTTAGAACAAATGACTTGTCGCAAAGCCGACACAATCGATATTATTCGCAAAGCAGATACAGAGGCTCGTGCTTTGGCACTTGCGATTAGCGACAGTCTTTAACGCGATATTACGTATAAGCGTTGAGCTGATACATTCATGTGCGTATTTCGGTGCGGTTTACGGCGCCGGGACGGAAGAACAGTTTTTATGGTTCTACAACTGATCATTAATATCATCGCGCTCTTAGTGACTCTTGGCATTCTTGTAACGGTCCATGAATTTGGCCATTTCTGGGTGGCGCGGCGCTGTGGAGTAAAAGTATTACGCTTCTCCATCGGTTTTGGTAAAGCGGTCAAGACCTGGATAGGTAAAGACGGCACTGAATTTGTGATTGCGCCTATCCCACTGGGCGGTTACGTCAAAATGCTAGGGCAAGAAGATACTAGTGTAGACGGGGCCTCAAGCATCCCCGAGAGCCAACAACACCTCTCCTTTGCAAGTAAACCTCTATGGCAGCGAATGGCGATTGTGGCCGCTGGCCCCATCGCGAACTTTTTGTTGGCCATTAGTGTTTTCTGGATTATCAATGTCGCCTACGGCCTCAATGGCACCTCGCCAGTGCTGGCCAATGTTCTAGAAGACTCTCCGGCCTATAGTGCTGGGCTGCGTGCTGGTGATGAAATTGTCGCCGTCGATGGCGAACAAACTGAGATTTGGCAGCAAGTCACTATGCTGCTCTTAGCGCGCCTTGGCGAGACTGGCGAGCTAGTGATTAGCGCTATTCCGGCTGGCCAGTCTAGTGCAAGAGATTACACTATCGCGCTTGATAGCTGGCAATCCAATACGGCAGAGCCAAACCCACTGGGCTCATTGGGCTTTGTTCAATATGAAATTCCCCCTGTTATCGAAGGCCTTATAGACGGCGGTGCCGCTCAGAGTGCGGGCATGCAAGCAGGCGATCGCATAGTGTCAGCGAATGGCGAAGAGCTCACCGGTTGGTTGCAATGGGTGCAACGGGTTCGTGCAAGTCCGGAACTGCCGCTCGAGGTTGTTGTCCAACGTGATTCAATGCCAGTGACATTGACACTTACACCGGCTGCAAGCGTGTTAGATAGCGGTGAGCGCATCGGGGTGATTGGCGCGTATGTCCAGGAGTTCGATTTGTATGCAAGCTTGCCTGCCGAACGTATTCGCGAGGTGAGCTACAACCCAGTATCTGCATTCGTTCCGGCGGTGCAGGAAACATGGGAAAAATCGGTTTTTGTACTCGATTCGATTAAGAAAATGGTCATTGGGCTGATTTCAGTCAAGAATATCAACGGCCCGATTACTATTGCGCAAGTGGCAGGAGAGACAGCGAGTTACGGCCTAGAAGTGTATTTGGGGTTCTTAGCGATTCTCAGTATAAGTTTGGGAGTGTTGAATCTATTGCCTATTCCAGTGTTGGACGGAGGTCATTTGCTTTACTACAGTATCGAGGCAGTTATCCGCCGACCAGTGCCGGAAAGAATACAGGCGATGGGCCTTCAATTGGGTTTACTTCTTATCTCAGGGGTCATGGTATTGGCGGTATATAACGATGTCAGTCGGCTCTTGTAAGTCCCGAGGATCTTCTGCACAACTCTCATTTCAATTCGATAAAAGATAATAGACTCAGGCCTGAAGTACATTCATGACTAGATCCTTTTTAAGTACATTAATATTGTCATCAGTGGCAAGCACTGCCGCTTACGCTCAAAATTTCGTAATCGAAGATATTCAAATCGACGGTCTACAGAGGATTTCCTCTGGCGTTGTATTTGGTCTTTTGCCAGTTGGCATTGGCGACACTGTCAGTGATCAAGTGCCTGCGGATATTATTCGCGCCATTACCTCGTCAGAGTATTTCGAAGAAGTTGAAGTGGCAAGAGAAGGCAATGTGCTCTTCATCTCGGTGCTCGAACGTCCTTCTGTGAGTGAAATCAATATCACGGGTAACAAAGTCTTAAAGACTGAAGATATTCTTGAGAACATGGCCACAGCAGAGATTAGCGAAGGCGGTATTTTTACTCGCGCTACGCTTGAGGCAATTCGTCAAGGAATCCAAGAAGTCTATTCTGGCCGTGGCCGCTATGGATCCACCGTTGAGATCGAAATTGAAGAGCAGCCACGTAACCGCGTTGCGATCAATATGACAATCAATGAAGGCAAAGAGAGCCGCATTCAATATATTAATATTGTTGGCAACAATGCTTTCGACGATGATGAGTTATTGGCTCTTTTCGATCTCGGTTTGAAACCTTGGTATAACCCCTTTAGTGGCCGCAATAAATATTCGCGTGAACAGTTAACCGGTGACTTGGAAAAGCTAACCTCCCATTACATGGATAACGGTTATGTGCGTTTCAATATCGATTCGACTCCGATCTCTATCACGCCAGACAATGAAGAAATCTACATCACTATCAACGTCACCGAAGGTGAGCAATATGTAGTGAACGAAGTGAACTTAGCCGGGGACTTGGTTAACACTGAAGCCATCTTGCGGGCTTACACCGTAGTGGCGTCAGGGCAAACATTTTCACAAGCCTTGGTGACTGCAACAGAAGAATACTTAACACAAATTCTTGGAAATTTTGGATATGCCTTTGCCGAAGTCAACGGCGTGCCTGAAATTAATGAAGACGAACAGACAGTCGATGTAACGTTCTTCGTCGATGCTGGTAATCGGACCTATGTTAATCGTGTCAATTTTATTGGCAACACGGCTACCGCCGATGAAGTGCTGCGCCGCGAGATGCGTCAGCTGGAAAGTGCACCGGCATCAAGTCAGCAGATCGAATTGTCAAAAGTGCGTTTGGAGCGTTTAGGTTATTTCTCTACGGTAGAAGTAGAAACGATCGAAGTGCCCGGCACGACCGATCAGATCGATTTAGAGTACACAGTAGAAGAGCAGAACTTTAGTAATATCTCCTTCAGCGTAGGTTCCGGTGGCGGTGGTAATTTCTTCATTAGTTCATCGCTTGAGGCACAAAACTTTTTAGGCACCGGTCGCACAGTTGGTGTGGGCATTAACAAAAGTACGTTCCAGAAAAGTGTTAATCTTAGTTACCTAGACCCGTACTTTACAGCCGATGGCGTGAGTCGTGGGTTTAATTTGTTTTTGCAAGAACAAGACTCACCCTACAATATCGCAAGTTTCTCGACTAGCTCCTATGGCGGCTCATTCAATTTTGCTTATCCGATTAATGAAATTCAGCAAATTGGTTTCAATGTAGGCTTTTCACATACTGAGTTGAGCTCTGGTGGTATTACTGTTCAGGAAATTGAATCTAGCCCGCAGTTTTTTGACGGGGTTGACCGTTACATTATCGACCCTGCAAATGAAAACCCTTATAACGGCCCGGTGATGGATGCGACGGGGGGCTTTATAGTCGACTTGCCTACGCAATATCTTAACCAAAGCGCCGATGAAGGCTTTATCGACAAACACGGCACAGAATTCGATAATTTTACTTTATCGACTAACTGGATTCGCAGTACTTTGAACCGTGGTCAGTTACCTACTGCAGGTTCGTTCCAGCAGTTATCTTTCGAATTGACGACTCCAGGTAGCGACTTGGAATACTACAAATTCAACTACGCGGCGCAATACTACAAGCCCCTGTTTGGTGACTTCGTATTGGCGCTGCGAGCCAATATTGGCTATGGCGGTGGCTATGGAGATACCGATGGCTTGCCATTCTTCCAGAATTTCTTTGCCGGTGGTTTGTCGGCCAATGGTGTGGTGCGCGGTTTCGACGAGAACAGCCTAGGCCCGCGTAGTACCGATCCTAGACGTTACCAAACCGGACCTGCGGCTTTGTTGCGTGATGAAAACGGCAATATCATCCGTAGCGAATCGGGTTATGCGCAGATCGACCAGACTCAATTCGGCTATTTAACCGTCCCAGTGCTAGATGCTAATGGCGAACAAGTGCTCGATGCTAATGGTAACAAGCAGTACCAATTAGCCGTTGAAGATATTGCCTTGAATCGCGAATTAGACGCTTTTGGGGGTAATATCTTAACAACTGGTAGTGTAGAATTGCTCTTCCCAATTCCTTTTGTCACAGACAGGAGTCGGGTTCGCTCGTCTCTGTTTATGGATGTTGGTAACGTTTTCTCGTCTAACTGTGCCGCCACTCAGGGATTGCAGAACAACTGTAGCGACTTCGATGCCGGAGAATTTAGGTACTCGATGGGGATTAGTGTGACGTATTTGTCACCTTTTGGGCCATTGACTTTCTACGTCGCGAAGCCGTTCTCTAAAGACCCAAACGATGACGAGAAGAATTTCGACTTCACGATCGGCGCAGGGTTCTAATATTAAGGCAGGTCGATGGCTACAAGGCGCATCTTCGGATGCAAGCTTTGGGCTACAACAAGAACAACGCAGTATAACCATGCTGCTAATTTGCTCATTCGGAGATTGGATAGTGAAAACGATTACTAAAGTATTGGCATTTGCAGGTCTGTTGCTTACAAGTGGTGTTGCTTTTTCGCAGCAGCCAGTAGTAGGAGTGGTAAATCTTGAGCAAGCGCTCTTTAATTCGCAGGCCGCTGTAGAACTACAAGCCGTTATTCAAGAAGAGTTTCGTGATGACCAAGAGCGCGCAGAGCGTTTGAACGGCGAATTGCGTGAGCTCGTTGAGCGTGCCCAGCGTGATGAGTCCATCATGAGCGAGTCCGAGAAGCGTAAAATCAATTCAGACGCTCAAGAAAAGCAAGTACAACTGCAATTGATCTCTGAGCGGGTGCAGGGTGCTTTGCAAGAGCGCAACCAAATGTTCATCGACAGCATGCGCCAAAACTTAGGCGCGGCCATTCAGGCCGTTGTTGAAGAGGGTGGTTACACCTTGGTATTGAATGCCGATAGCGTTGCCTTCTTCGACAATGTTTACGATATTTCTGGCAAAGTCACTGCCAAGCTAAACGAGCTGAATCAGTAGTTCGTCAGTGACTGGGTCTCACCGAGTGAGCAAGCAGACTGTGTTTACGCTTGGTGAATTAGCGGCCTTGCTTGATGTTGAGCTGCGTGGCGATCCGTCGATAGAAGTTGACGGATTGGCCACCTTGAAGTCTGCAGGTGCCGGCAAGGTCAGTTTTCTCAGTAATTCCCGTTATGTTAGCCAGCTTGTTGATACGCAAGCCAGCGCTGTGATTTTAGAAGAAGCCTTTGCCGATAATTGTGCTGCGACTAAGCTTATCTCTAAGTCTCCCTATGTGACCTATGCAAAAGCATCGCAATTGTTTGCGCCATCGCCTGCCATTAACCCAGGGGTCCATCCCACAGCCTCTATTGACCCAAGCGCGACTATCGAGGGCGACGTTTCTATCGGCGCGTTCGTGACTATTGCAGCCGATGCCCATATCGCTAAAGGGTGTGTTATTTCCGAAGGCTGCAGTATTGGCGCTCGCAGTTCACTTGGGGAGAATTGCCGCCTGTTCGCTAACGTCAGCATCTACCACGATGTGTGTATTGGTGATCGTGCCGTTTTGCATTCTTCGGTAGTGATTGGTGCTGATGGTTTCGGGTTTGCATTCGATGGTCGGCAGTCGATTAAGATAGCGCAACTTGGCGGTGTCCAAATTGCGAGTGATGTTGAAATCGGTGCTGGCTCAACGATCGACCGTGGCGCGCTTGACGACACGATCATCGGGCAAGGTGTGAAGATCGATAATCACGTGCAAATCGCCCATAATTGCATTGTTGGCGAGCACAGTATTATTTGCGGGTGCAGCGCCATTGCTGGCAGCACCACGATTGGCCGTTACTGTACCATCGGCGGTGGTGTCGGTATTATTGGCCATCTTACTATTGCCGATAAAGTTATGATTAGCGCGATGTCGCTTGTTAGCCAATCTATCGGCGAGGCGGGGATCTACTCATCGGGTACTGGTTTATTAGAATCGAAAGAATGGAAGCGCAATATTGTTCGCTTTAGACAGTTGGATGATATGGCAAAGCGCTTGCGCGAATTAGAAAAGTTAACGCTAGGCAAGTTGTAACGCCACAAGTGTTAAAGAATATTTATAGATAACATGGACGCCTGCGTCAGGATCAATATGATGATGAACATCGAACAAATCAAAGAATATTTACCACAACGATACCCGTTTTTGCTGGTCGACAGAGTAGTAGAAATTGATTTAGGTAAATCTATTCTTGCTTATAAAAATGTCTCTGTGAACGAGCAGTTTTTTGAAGGACATTTCCCTGGTCAACCCATCATGCCAGGAGTGTTGATTATCGAGGCGCTTGCACAAGCTGCCGGTGTTTTAGGATTTAAGAGCCAAGAGAAAAAACCAAAAGACGGTTATCTATATTATTTTGTGGGCGCGGATGACGTTCGTCTCAAACGCCCAGTGGTGCCAGGTGATCAACTTAAACTTGAAGCGACTATCGTCACAAGTAAACGCGGCATTTATAAATTCCAATGTAAAGCATCAGTAGGTGATGAACTCGTTTGTTCAGCAACCATCATTTGTGCTGAAAGGAAGAATGAAATTGATTGATCCTCAAGCCATTATTGATCCAGCTGCCAAGATTGCGGACAACGTGATTGTGGGGCCATGGAGTATTATTGGTCCTGGCGTCGAAATCGATGAAGGGACTGAAATCGCCTCCCATGTGGTTGTTCGTGCCAATACTAAAATTGGTAAAAATAATAAGATCTTTCAATTCGCATCTGTGGGCGAAGAGCCAGCCGATAAAAAATTTGAAGGCGAAGACACATGGTTAGAGATCGGCTCTAACAATGTTATTCGCGAAGGCGCAACCCTGCACCGCGGAACTGGGTTTGGCGGAGGCGTTACGCGTATTGGTGACGACAACTTATTAATGCCGTATGTGCATGTCGCTCACGATTGCATCGTCGGTAGCCATTGTATTTTTGCGAACAATGTAGGGATTTCTGGCCATGTCGAAGTTGGCGATTGGGCAGTGCTTGGTGGTTATGCAGGGGTCAACCAATTCTTAAAAATTGGTGCCCATGCCATGATTGGCGGTATGACTCACATTAGTAACGATGTGCCCGCTTACATCATTGTTAGTGGCACACCGCCAGAGGCGCGCAGCATTAATGCCATTGGCCTTGAGCGTCGTGGTTTTGCCAAAAGCGATATTTTAGAGATTCGCAAAGCATTTAAGGTTCTTTATAAAAAAGGCAATACGCTTAAAGAAGCATTGCCTCTACTTGAAGAGATGGCGAAAGAGAACGCCCAGATTCAAGTCTTTGTGAATTCTATTGTGTCCTCCACTAGAGGCATCCAACGTTAAGTAGTGCAGTGACTAAGTTCACGCTGCTTCTACCAACGGCTATCCAAACGGAGTGTGGCTGTGCGAATTGGCATGATTGCAGGAGAAGCCTCCGGTGACACGCTTGGAGAAGGCTTAATCAAAGCGTTACGACGCCTTTGTCCCGAGGCCACATTCGAAGGCATCGGTGGTCCTAAAATGATCGCTGAGGGCTTCGATAGTTTCGTGCCGATGGAGCGCTTGTCTGTAATGGGCTTCGTCGAACCTCTTGCCCGTTTACCCGAATTACTGCGTATTAAGCGTGATCTTCAAAATCACTTTATCGCCTCACCGCCCGACGTCTTTATCGGAATAGACTCTCCCGGTTTCAATCTGCGCATTGAACAGGTCATTCACGATCACAATATTCCTACGGTGCATTATGTCAGCCCAAGTGTGTGGGCGTGGGGGCAGAAACGCATCCACAAGATTGCGAAAGCCACGGACCTAGTGCTAGCTCTGTTTCCCTTCGAGATTCCGTTCTACGAACAACACAAAGTGCCGGTAAAACTAGTGGGGCACCCACTTGCCGACAACATCCCTATGGACGGTGGGGGCGAAGAAGAACGCATTGCTGCCCGGCAGAGCTTAGAGATCGCGCTGCAGGGGCGTTACATCGCTTTGATGCCCGGTAGCCGACGCAATGAGATTAATCGCCTAGGGCGCAGCTTTATCGAAACCGCGAAGCGTTTATTGCGCAGCGATCCCACATTAAGCTTCTTGATTCCCTGCGCGAATGCCGCGCGCTATGCCCAAGTGCAAGAATTATTGGCAGAGTGTGGGGTGTCAGACGGTTTCTATGTGTTTGAGGGGCGATCACATGAAACAATGCGTGCCGCAGATATTGTCTTACTTGCATCGGGTACAGCGACCTTAGAGGCTATGTTATTAAAGCGTTCGATGGTGGTCGCCTACAGTCTGTCGCCACTGACTTATGCCTTAGCCTCACGGCTTCTAAAAGTGCCTTATGTATCACTGCCGAATTTATTGGCCGGTGAGCGGCTCGTGGCGGAGTTCTTGCAACATAATGTGACCGTTGACAATCTGGCTGGCGAGATACAGCGTTTGCTCACCGATGCGCAAGCGCAAGAGGCGCTAACTGCTGGGTTTCGTAAGATCCATGAGCGAATTCGCTTAGGGGCTGATATACAAGCTGCACAAGCAATACTAGAGCTAGTGGCACAAAAATCGACAAAGAGCCGCTAAGCCATGCAGCTCGGTTTTCCCTACCCAGAAGCCCAACATGCCATTGTCGCCGGTGTCGATGAGGTCGGCCGTGGTCCATTGGCTGGCGATGTCGTTGCTGCTGCAGTAATCCTCGATCCCAAGCATCCTATCGCGCAACTCAACGATTCTAAAAAACTATCGGTCAAGCAACGAGAGCGTCTCTATGATCTCATTATTGAGAGGTCGCTGTGCTATGCTTTAGGGCGAGCGAATGTCGCCGAGATAGACGCGATCAATATCCTGCAAGCCAGTTTATTGGCGATGTCTCGTGCGGCTGCGGCGCTGACTGTGCAACCCGGCTTTATCTATGTCGATGGCCTGCATTGCCCACGTTGGGACTATCGCAGTACCGCGGTAGTGAAAGGGGATTCGAAGGTTGATTGTATTGCCGCAGCATCAATAATTGCCAAGGTAACAAGAGACCGTGAGATGCAAGAGATGGAAGTGCAGTATCCTGGCTATGGCTTTGCGAAACATAAAGGCTACCCAACTTCCGTGCATCTTGAGGCCTTAGAGCGCTTAGGGCCATGTCCTGCCCATCGGCGCTCCTATAAGCCTGTACAAGTAGCCATTGCCCGAGCCAACTCTAATCCTAATAAAAGTTTGTGAGAAAAAATGCCTGACCAATTCATACATTTACGTTTACATACCGAATACTCTGTCGTGGATGGTTTGGTGCGCATTGGTCAGTTGGTGGGCAAAGTGGCAGAGATGGAAATGCCAGCTATTGCCCTGACCGATCACGTCAATATGTTTGGTCTGATCAAGTTTTATAGCTCTGCGATTCGCTCCGGCATCAAACCAATATGTGGCTGCGATGTATTGGTAGAGAACGAAGACAACCCGCAACGCCCAACGCCATTAGTCTTGTTAGTGCGTGATAAAGAAGGCTATCGAAATCTGACTGAACTCATCTCCTTGGCTTATACCGAAAGAGCTAGCAATGGCTTATTAACGGTGCGCCGTGAATGGGTGCAAAGACATGCGAAAGGCTTGATCGCCTTATCTGGTGGCCGAGATGGCGAAGTAGGGCGTACCTTATTAGAAGAAGGCGAAGAGAAGGCGAAAGAGGTATTAGATGGGTGGCGACAATGGTTTCCCGGAGCTTTCTATTTAGAGCTACATCGCTGTGGCCGCGAACGCGAAGAGGCCTATGTCGATGCGGCGGTCTCACTGGCTAGTGCCACGGGTTGCCCGGTAGTCGCCACGAACGATGTGCGCTTCATTGAGCGTAGCGATTTCGAAGCGCACGAAGCCCGTGTGTGTATCAATGAACGACGCACCCTGGATGATCCCCGCCGTTCGCACAATTACACAGAACAACAATATTTGCGTAGTGCCGCTGAGATGGAAGCGCTGTTTAGCGATATTCCCGAGGCGATTGCCAATACACGCAGTATTGCCATGCAATGTAATCTCGATCTCGAATTGGGCAAGCCTTATCTGCCTAATTACCCTATACCTGAGAATTATACGGTTGAACAATTTTTTGCCGAGATTAGTAAGAAGGGTTTAGAAGATCGCTTTAAGCAAATTATGCCACGGGAAAAATTCGCGGATGAAGCAAGCTATCTCGAGACACTAAAACCCTATTACGAACGTTTAGATTTTGAATTAAACGTTATTAATCAGATGGGGTTTCCCGGTTACTTTCTGATCGTAATGGAGTTCATTCAGTGGGCTAAGAATAATGATATTCCTGTTGGGCCAGGTCGTGGTTCGGGTGCCGGTTCTATCGTTGCTTATGCCCTGGGGATTACCGATCTCGATCCACTCAAATACGATCTTCTGTTCGAACGCTTCTTGAATCCAGAGCGAGTTTCGATGCCTGACTTCGACGTGGATTTCTGCATGGATGGCCGTGACCGTGTGATTCAGCACGTGGCAGATTTGTACGGTAAAGAGGCCGTGTCACAGATCATCACTTTCGGCACAATGGCCGCCAAGGCTGTAGTGCGAGACGTGGCGCGGGTGCAAGGAAAATCCTATTCATTAGCCGATAAACTTTCGAAGTTGATTCCCTTTGAACCGGGCATGACCTTGAATAAAGCCTTAGAGCAAGAGCCCGCCTTGCAAGAATTCATCGATGGCGATGAAGATGCGCAAGAGATCATGGAGATGGCGCATAAGCTCGAAGGCATCACGCGAAACGTCGGTAAGCATGCCGGTGGGGTGGTTATCGCCCCCACCAAGCTCACAGATTTCTCGCCGCTGTATTGTGATGAAAACGGCGATGGTCTAGTGACCCAATTCGATAAGAACGATGTTGAAACCGCGGGGCTAGTGAAGTTCGACTTCTTGGGTTTGCGCACGCTCACGATTATCGATTGGGCGATTAAGATGATTAATGCGCAAGAGTTCGAAGCCGACGCGCCAGGGCTGGATATCACAACAATCCCCTTGGATGATCGCAAGGTGTATGAGCTGTTGCAGAAAGGTGAGACCACAGCGGTATTCCAATTAGAATCTCGTGGGATGAAAGACCTCATCAAGCGGCAATTGCCAAGCAGCTTTGAGGACATCATCGCATTGGTTGCCTTGTTCCGGCCTGGGCCTTTGCAATCGGGAATGGTAGATGACTTCATCAACCGTAAGCACGGGCGTGCCGCTGTAGACTACCCACATCCAGACCTAGAGCCGGTTCTGTCTAATACCTACGGGGTGATTCTCTACCAAGAGCAGGTGATGCAGATTGCTCAGGTCTTGGCTAACTACACGCTGGGCGAGGCAGACATGCTGCGCCGCGCGATGGGTAAAAAGAAACCGGAGGAGATGGCCAAGCAACGCGATTTGTTTATGGCCGGTGCGGCTAAGCGCGATATCGATCCAGATTTGGCAGGCTCGATTTTCGATTTGATGGAAAAGTTTGCAGGTTACGGGTTTAACAAGTCTCACTCGGCTGCTTATGCCTTAGTGTCGTATCAAACTGCATGGCTCAAGGAACATTACCCAGCCTATTTTATGGCGGCGGTTTTGTCGGCGGATATGCAGAACACCGACAAAGTAGTGACCTTGATCGAAGAGTGTCGGCAGATGAAGCTGCCGCTAGTGGTGCCAGATGTTAATCTTGGTGCCTTTAACTTTACGGTGAATAAGAACCGCGAAATTGTTTATGGCCTTGGGGCTATCAAAGGTCTAGGTGAAGGGCCTGTGGCCAATATTATCGCTGCCCGTGAAGCCGGTGGTCCATTCCAGTCGCTATTGGATTTCTGTCAACGTGTGGATGGGCGCAGTGTTAATAAGCGGGCGCTAGAAGCACTGATTAAGGCCGGCGCCTTGGATAGTTTGCAGCAGGGCAGCAAAGACCAGGCACGCGCCACCTTATTTGCCGCGATTGCTGAGACTACGAAAGCAGCGGAGCAAAGTAGTCGTAACCAAGCCATCGGCGTGCAAGACATGTTCGGGGAGATCAGTCCGGTGGCACCAACGGCGCCAGTGGGGGTTGGGGCGTCTGCCCGGGTACGCCCATGGAGTGAGCAACACCGCCTAGCATCCGAGCGTGAGACACTAGGCTTGTACCTAAGCGGCCATCCCATCGATGAATTTTTGCCTGAACTAGGGCGCATGACACGCGATCGCTTAGCAAATCTAAAGCCCGAACGAGAAAGCCAAATCGTTGCAGGTTTAGTGGTCTCTACAAGGACGATGAAAAGCAAACGTGGAGACACCATTGCCTTCATCGTGCTCGATGATCGCAGCGCGCGACTTGAAGTGTCAGTATTTGGCAAAGAGTACGAACAGTTTAGAGATTTGCTACTCAAAGACACTATTCTCGTCGTTGATTGCAGCGTGAGCGTAGACGATTACAGCGGCGCCATGCGGGGGCGCGCCAAACATATTGTGAGCCTAGATCAAGCAAGAGCGCTATTTGCGAGCAGCGTCGAATTGCATCTGCATAGTGATTACCTAATGCCTGATTTCCCCGCAGGCCTGACCCGTATCCTTGAGTCTTTCAAGGCTGAGCCTGTGGCGCCGGTTGCTGTGCCCGAGCCTGCCGAGAAAGAACGCGAAGGCAAAGGGCGCGCCCCATCGAATTTGGCCTCGGGTAAGAGTAGCTGTCCGGTGCGCATCTACTATGAGCGCCAAGGCAGCAAAGGCTGTGTACAATTGGGGGATGATTGGGCTGTAAAGCCTTCGCAAGCCCTCTTGCACCGATTACAGGAAGAGTTTGGCCGGGCGCGAGTTAAACTAAGTTATTAGACACGCCATGATGACGCTAGTCGCCATTAGTCGATGGTGACGACAAGCCTGTCGCTAATTAGGACAGGCTTTTGGTATCATGCATTACTGCACAGACATTACTGGGATATGACATCGTATGAATCCGAATTACTTAGACTTCGAACAGCCCATTGCCGATTTGGAAGTGAAAATCAACGAATTGCGCTTGGTGGGCACCGATAACAAGCTCAATATCACTGATGAAATTCAGAAGTTGCAGGAAAAAAACGTCAAATTGACGGAGAAAATCTACGCCTCTCTTAGTCCTTGGCAGATCTCGCAGGTTGCGCGTCATCCGCTTCGTCCTTATACGCTAGATTATGTTTCGCATATTTTTACTGATTTCGATGAATTGCACGGTGACCGCTTATTCGCAGACGATATGGCCTTGATCGGCGGTGTTGCGCGCTTAGACGATCGTCCAGTGATGGTGATTGGCCACCAAAAAGGCCGCGGGACAAAAGAGAAAGTTCGTCATAACTTCGGCATGCCTCGACCAGAGGGCTACCGTAAAGCCCGTCGCCTCATTGCGATGGCTGAGCGTTTTAAATTGCCAGTGCTTAGCTTTATCGATACTCCAGGGGCTTATCCAGGCATTGATGCTGAGGAGCGTGGTATTAACGAGGCTATTGCTGAAAACATGGCAATGATGTCGACTGTTCGTACGCCATTGATCGCCACAGTTACCGGTGAGGCAAACTCTGGCGGCGCGATTGCTATTGGCATTGCCGATCACCTGAATATGCTCGAGTATTCCACCTACACCGTAATCACGCCGGAAGGCTGTGCCACTATTTTGTGGAAGTCCTCCGAATATGCCTCCGCAGCGGCTGAGGCAATGGGGGTGACCTCTAAACGCCTAGAAGAGCTCGGCATAGTCGACAGCACAATCGAAGAGCCTCTTGGTGGCGCGCACCGTGACGTCCCTAAGATGTCAGCCAATATAAAAGCAGCACTGATTGAGCAGGTCGATCGCCTGAGTGGCATGGACACGGATCAATTGATTGCTCGTCGTTATGAACGCCTCATGAGTTACGGTATCTCCAACTGACTCTATGACTTTTACCGCTGAATCTCTGCTCGAACAACTGTCGGATTTTCCTCCGGGTAGTAAATTCGTAGTGGCGTATAGCGGTGGTCTCGACTCCTGCGTGCTTCTGCACGCGATGCATCGGGTGCTCACCATTAGCGCTGCAGCCTATGGCGGCGCACCCGTGTATAGTCTGCGCGCCATTCATGTCAATCACGGCCTTAGCCCCAATGCCCAGCAATGGCAGCGCCTATGCGAGCAAACTTGTTTGCATTTAGGCGTCGCATTGCATTGTGAAGAGGTAGAGATCGACCCCGATGTCGCGAATTTGGAAAATCTTGCTCGCGACAAGCGCTACGGGGTGTTTGAACGTGAAGTAGAGGCCGATGAATGTCTGCTCATGGCCCATCACCTAGACGATCAAGCGGAAACCTTTCTGCTGCGTAGTCTGCGCGGCGCTGGGCCACGGGGTCTTTCATCGATGCCGCTGCAGCGGCCTTTGGGTAAAGCCATGCTCTTTCGTCCATTGCTCGATATCCCAAGAGATCAGCTCGCCGCCTATGCGCAGCGAGAGGGGCTGGCGTGGGTAGAGGACGAGAGCAATCAAAGCGTGCAATTTGATCGCAATTTTTTGCGACATGAAGTGTTGCCGACGATTGCCGCTCGCTGGCCTTCGTACCGGGAGAGTTGGCAGCGCAGTGCCCAGCTTAGCGCTGAAGCCGATGTGTTATTAGATGAGCTGGCCCGCATCGACTATGAAGAGGTCAAAGCACAAGTGCCCACCATCGTCGACGCTAGCAAACTACAGAATTTAAGCCCGGCACGGCAGCGCAATACCTTACGTTATTGGTTGTCTTTGGCGGGTGCGCCAGAGCCAGGTTGGAATGTTCTGACCCATATCGTGAATGGGCTAATCCCCGCCGGTGCTGGCTCGCAGCCAGAGATTCGATGGCAGACCGACTCTATCAGTGTGGTATTGCGGCGTTATCGCCAAAACCTCTATCTACAGAAAGTTTTGGCAGGCCTAGCAGTGGTCGCACCAGTGCCTTGGGAGCCACAGAAGGTATTGCATTTGCCAAGCAATGGTTTGCTCTACGGCATAGTAAAAACTGGCGATGGACTGCGAGTAGATGAATCTACGCCCTTGAATCTGCGTTACCGTGTTGGGGGCGAGTCCTGCAAATTAGATGGCAGGCGCACGCGCCCGTTGAAGAAAATATTACAGGATGCCAATATCGCGCCATGGCTCCGCGATAGGCTGCCATTAGTCTATCTAGGCGATGAGCTAGTTTGTGTGCCTGGGGTTGGTGTCTGCGACGGTTGGCGTGCTCGTGGTAAGGAGTTGGGGTGGCAAGTGATTTGGGTGCCGCCAGACGCCTCGCCGCAAGCCTAGCAATGCCGCAGATGGCGCAATTTTGCGTTGTGGTAACGGACACCTTCTGGTACCCTGTAGTCCCATCTATAGGTGCTTGTTTGAATCAATAATTTTTCGCGTTTTGCGCTAATAATAACGTTTTATGCTTGACGCAGATTCAATAATAAGTACCAATTTTCTAGCTGAATTTCTTTATATACTCTGGATGGGGCGTTAATGACGCGATATATTTTTATTACCGGTGGTGTGGTTTCCTCCCTCGGTAAAGGCATCTCTTCTGCATCTCTAGCGGCAATTCTCGAAGCCCGCGGTCTCAAAGTCACAATGCTCAAACTGGATCCCTACATCAATGTAGATCCTGGCACTATGAGCCCGTTTCAACACGGCGAAGTATTCGTGACTGAAGATGGTGCTGAGACAGATCTCGACTTAGGCCATTATGAGCGTTTTATACGCACTACAATGACCACTAAGAACAACTTCACCACTGGCCGTGTCTATGAGGAAGTCCTCAAGAAAGAACGCCGTGGCGATTACTTAGGCGCCACCATTCAGGTGATCCCGCATATTACCGACGAGATTAAGCACCGCGTGATCGATGGCGCGAAGGGTTACGATGTGGCCTTGGTTGAAATCGGTGGCACTGTCGGGGACATCGAGTCACAACCTTTCTTGGAAGCGGTTCGTCAAATGCGCGTAGAGCTCGGCTCTGATCGCGCGTTGTTCATGCATCTCACTCTTGTTCCCTATATGGAAACCGCCGGCGAGACTAAAACCAAGCCAACGCAACACTCGGTGAAAGAGCTTCGCTCTATCGGTATTCAACCCGATATCCTGATTTGTCGTTCTGACCATGAAATCCCTGAATCTTCGCGTCGCAAAATCGCCTTGTTCACCAATGTGGATTTACCAGCAGTGGTGTCTTTGCCTGACACAGACACCATTTATCGTATCCCAGCACTGCTGCGCGCAAGTGGCTTGGATGACACGATTCTCAAGAAATTCCACTTAGATTGCCCGCCGGCTGATTTCACAGAATGGGATCGCGTTGTCGATGCCAAACTCAACCCTGATCAAGAGGTCACCATAGCCATTGTCGGCAAGTATATGGAATTGCTGGATGCCTATAAGTCGCTGATCGAAGCCATAAGCCATGCTGGCATCCAGACGCGCACTAAAGTGAAGATCAAATATTTGGACTCTTCCGATGTGAAAACACAAGGCACGGAAATCCTCGAAGGTGTGCACGCGATTTTAGTGCCCGGCGGATTTGGTATACGCGGTGTGGAAGGCAAGATTCGCACGGTACAATATGCTAGAGAGAATAAAATCCCTTATCTTGGTATTTGCTTAGGGATGCAGGTGGCTGTGATCGAATACGCGCGCAATGTCGCGGGTATGCCAGAGGCAAACAGCACTGAGTTCAAGCCCGACTGTAAAGATCCCGTAATCGCCTTGATCAGCGAATGGGTCGATTTTGACGGCAATACTGAGACCCGTGACGAAAACTCCGACCTTGGCGGCACCATGCGTTTAGGCGGACAAGAATGCCGTCTCGATCCAAAATCGACCACCTATGCTTGCTACGGCAAAGATGTGATTGTAGAGCGTCATCGTCATCGCTATGAAGTCAATAATACGTATGTTGAGGCCTTGAAGAAGGCAGGCTTGATCGTCGCAGGTAGCTCGATGGACGGCTCTTTGGTAGAAGTTGTCGAGGTCCCAGATCACCCTTGGTTTGTAAGCTGTCAGTTCCACCCTGAATTTACTTCTACGCCCCGTGATGGTCATCCATTGTTCACAGGGTTTATTAAGGCGGCGTTAGCGCATCAGGCGCAAGCCAGCCCGAACGCGGCAACTGTCTGAAAAGGGGCTGAATCGTGAGCACTATGGCAAATAAGACCATCACAGTTGGCGACATTGCACTGAACAATACGCAGCCATTCGTCCTGATGGGCGGCATGAATGTGTTGGAGTCAGAAGCTTTGGCCTTAGAGGTCGCGCAGGAGTTTGTGCAAGTGACGCAAAAACTCGGCATCCCCTTTGTTTTTAAGGCGTCCTTTGATAAAGCCAACCGGTCTTCGATTCACTCTTTTCGGGGGCCTGGTTTAGAGAAGGGCTTGGCGATTCTGGAAACGATCAAATCCCGCTTCAACGTGCCAGTCATCACTGACTTGCACGAGCCTTGGCAAGCAGAGCCTGTTAGTCAAATCGCCGATATAATTCAGTTGCCAGCGTTTTTATCGCGGCAAACTGATTTGGTGATGGCGATGGCGAAAACTAAGGCTGCGATTAATATTAAAAAAGCCCAGTTTTTAGCGCCGCAGGAAATGCGTCACATCCTGACCAAGTTTGAAGAGGCTGGAAACGAGCGTTTGATGTTATGCGAACGTGGCTCTAGCTTCGGATATAACAATCTTGTTGTGGATATGTTGGGTTTCTCGGTAATGAAGCAATTTGCCTACCCATTGGTTTTCGATGTGACCCACTCTTTGCAAAAGCCAGGGGGTTTGTCGAGCAGCGCGGATGGGCGTAGAGCCGATGTCACTAATTTAGCGCGCGCTGGAATTAGTCAAGGGATTGCTGGATTGTTTCTCGAGGCGCACCCCGATCCTGCCAATGCAAAATGTGACGGCCCATGTGCGTTGCCATTAGATAAGCTTGCAGAGTTTTTGCAACAGATGAAAACACTGGACGATTTGGTTAAATCGTTCCCAGAGATCGTCACAGCATAACAATACCACTAGATTTTTTTGAATAGATAGTACAGGAAACCATCATGGCTGAGATTAAAAATATTATTGCGCGCGAGATTCTTGATTCACGCGGCAACCCTACAGTAGAGGCTGATGTAGTTCTCGCCTCTGGTGTCATCGCGACTGCTTGTGCTCCATCAGGTGCATCGACAGGTTCGCGTGAAGCCTTAGAACTACGTGACAAAGACCCTAAGCGCTATCTGGGCAAAGGCGTGCTAACGGCAGTCAATAATATCAATACGTCGATAGCTGACTTGCTAGTTGGTTTTGACGCCAACGATCAAGAAGCGCTAGACAAAGCGATGATCGAACTGGATGGTACTCCTAACAAAGCCAACCTAGGTGCGAACGCTATTTTGGCTGTCTCGCTTGCGGCGGCGAAAGCGGCAGCGCTTGAAAACAAAGAGCCCTTGTACGCGCATATCGCCAAACTCAATGGCAGCACGGGAATGCTTTCATTGCCAGTGCCGATGATGAATATCATCAATGGTGGTGAGCACGCTGACAACAACGTCGACATTCAAGAGTTTATGGTGCAACCGGTGGGCGCTCCAAGCTTCTCAGAAGCCTTGCGTTATGGCGCTGAAATATTCCATAGCCTAAAAGCGGTATTGCATAAATCCGGTTTGAGTACAGCGGTTGGCGACGAAGGCGGTTTCGCTCCTAACTTGCCATCTAACGCTGCGGCACTCGATGCCATTTTAGAAGCGGTAGAGAAAGCGGGTTTGAAAATGGGCAGTGATGTTCGCCTTGCGCTTGACTGCGCGGCATCGGAATTTTTCCATGAAGGCAAATATCATCTAAAAGGTGAAAACTCTGTTTATGATTCAGCAGGGTTTGTCGATTACCTCGCCAAGCTTTCTTCTGACTATAAAATTCTTTCTATCGAAGACGGTATGGATGAAAGTGACTGGGATGGTTGGGCACGCTTAACACGCAAGATTGGTGATCGTGTGCAATTAGTCGGTGACGATTTGTTCGTAACAAATACTGAAATACTCAAACGTGGTATCGATCAGAATATCGGTAATTCAATTTTGATTAAGTTTAATCAAATTGGCACCTTGAGTGAAACCTTGGCGGCCATTCGCATGGCACAAAAAGCTGGCTTTACCGCGGTGATTTCGCACCGCTCAGGTGAGACTGAAGATACAACGATTGCCGATCTAGCAGTGGCGACAGGTGCCGGTCAAATCAAAACTGGGTCATTGTGTCGTTCTGACCGCGTCGCGAAGTACAACCGTTTGTTGCGTATTGAGCAAGAATTGGGAAGCCGCGCGATCTATCGTGGTATTGAAGAGTTCAGTCATATAGCAGGTTAACGTGATGCCGATGCGCAAGCATTGGCTGGACGGGAGCACTATGAAAGCACTGATGAGCATACTTGTAGTGTTGTTCTTGATTTTGCAATTCAACCTTTGGGTTGGAGAGGGCAGTTTTTCACAGCTGCGTAGCCTCGATGCGCAAGTTGAATTGCAAAAAGAGGAAAACCTCACTTTGGCCGAGCGCAATCAGCAGCTCGAAGGCGAAGTAGTTGATCTAAAAGAAGGCCAAGACGCCATCGAGGAGCGTGCTCGCAGCGAATTTGGTATGGTCAAAGAGGGCGAGACACTTTTCATCATTGTCGATGAATAGTCTCTAACAATGTGATCGAGTGTGATGCCGGTGTATGCCGGCATCCTGCATTTAGGAAAGGCTAAAACGGGGATAGGTAAGCTATGGCAATTTGGGCAATAGTCCCCGCCGCTGGCATTGGTTCGCGGATGAACAGCGAGACGCCGAAACAATATTTGCCTCTGTGCGGCAAGTCGGTGATTGCACACACTTTATTGCGATTAAGGCAAGTGCAAGGACTACAGGCCACCGTGGTGGCTTTGAACCCTGACGATCGTCAATGGCAAAGCGATGGGCTAGCGCCCCATGAAAGCTTGCTGACGTGTACTGGTGGTGCCCAGCGAGCCGAGTCGGTACTCAATGGGCTTTATGCTTTGTCTGACTTGGCAAACGATGATGATTGGGTGCTCGTACACGATGCTGTTCGGCCATGTGTGCGCTTGGCTGATATCGACTCGCTCCTATCAAAAATCGCGCAGCATCCCGTGGGTGGCTTATTAGGGGTGCCTGTTAGTAGCACCTTGAAGTTGGCCGATGATAATGGCGATATAAAAGCCACAATACCACGAGAGAATATGTGGCAGGCGAGCACTCCGCAGGCGTTTCGCTACGGCTTGCTCCGTACCGTATTAGAGCGTGCAAAAGCGCTGCCAACGACAGTGACTGATGAAGCCAGTGCAATGGAATTGGCCGGTTATTCTCCGCGCTTGGTGAGAGGCAACGCCGACAATATTAAAATTACATACCCTGATGATTTGCTAATGGCGCAAATTATTCTCGATGCGCAAGCACGAGCTTAGGGCAAGAGCGAAAAAGGGAATGGTCAGCGATGTGGAATAAGATTCGAACAGGGCACGGCTACGATGCGCATCGTTTTGCTGATTCGCTCATTGCCGATAAACCTTTTGTGTTAGGTGGGGTGACTATTGAACATGATAAAAGCCTTCTTGCCCATTCAGATGGTGACGCGGTAATCCATGCCTTATGTGATGCCTTGTTGGGCGCTATAGGGCGCGGGGATATCGGGCGCCATTTCCCGGACACCGATGCTGCCTATAGCAATATTGATAGCGGCAAACTATTACAGAAAGTCTGTGCGTTTTTGCAAGAAGAACAATGGTTGATTGGCAATGTAGACTTGACGATTCTGGCACAAGCACCGCGCATGGCGCCGCACATCGACGCTATGTGTGCACGCCTGGCGCAGTTGATGTCGATCACCAAAGAACAAGTGAATGTTAAAGCCTCGACAACCGAAGGCATGGGTTTTGTGGGGCGCAAAGAAGGTGTAGAAACCTATGCGGTTGTTTTAATCTACAAGGCTGATGTGCCCGTATGAGCACCTCGCGTGAGGCCATTACTCAGCTAGCGTATATGATTGGGCAGCCTACACACTTCGCTGTCTTTAAAAAAAAACCGGAAGACTTCTGTGTAACCGAAGACTTAGGGTTCGAATTAAGTGGAGAGGGCGAACACCACTGTTTTCAGATTCGCAAAATAGGGCTGACGACGCAGCAAGTCGTACGAGAGTTAGCCAAGATCGCCGAGGTCAAAGAACATGATGTGGGATATGCGGGTTTAAAGGATCGCATGGGCGTCTGTGTACAGTGGTTCAGCGTCTACCAACCGCATAAGTCTGATATTGACACAAGTTCACTTGCCTCTTCGGCCCTTGAAATTGTGCAAAGCACCCGGAATAGTCGCAAAATTCGCCGCGGCAGCCACAGGCGCAATGAATTCACGATACGACTGCGTGACATCGACCAACAAGCGCAAACAGACCTTAATCGGCGTCTGCAACGAATTGCAGTCGATGGCGTGCCAAATTATTTTGGTGAACAACGCTTTGGTAGGCAGAACGGCAATGTCGAGATGGCGCAGCGATTGTTTGCGGGAACATTGAAGCTTCGCAAAGGCTTTAAGCGCTCAATGTTGTTATCGGCAGCGCGCTCCTATGTGTTCAATGAGCTATTGTCACATCGAGTGCGTACGGGGCAGTGGAACCGCTACCTCAAAGGCGACGTAATGAATCTTGCGGGCACCGAATCTGTTTTCGTGCCCGAGAGTTGGGATGAAACCTTGGAGGGCCGTTTACAAAGCGCCGATATTCATCCCACTGGTGCCTTGTGGGGAAGCGGAGATTTACGAAGCGGCGATGATGCAATGGCGCTTGAGCTAACAGTAGCGCAGAAACATCAAGAACTCTGCGACGGCTTGGAGCAAGCAGGATTAAAACAAGCAAGACGCAGTCTACGGCTGATGGTAGAAGACGTGGCTTGGGAAATGTTGGACAAGGAATTGGTTGTAAGATTTGCACTGCCCCCTGGGGCCTACGCCACTTCGGTGCTGCGTGAAGTGTGTGGGCTAAAAGAGGCGATTGACGAGTGAGTGATATGAATCTGGCTGGCATTGGCATGACGTCGCAACGAACCCGTGAGCGGTTAGTTGGGCGATTATTGGAGCAGGGCATCAAACATTGGGGGGTACTCGATGTTGTGCGCAGTACTCCAAGGCATATCTTTTTAGACGAAGCACTCTCTCATCGTGCCTACGAAGATGTCGCTCTCCCAATTGGCTATAACCAAACTATTTCGCAGCCCTATATCGTTGCGAAAATGACTGAAGCGGTGCTAGACAATCATCCGGCACTCGCCCAGGGCAAACTCGGTAAAGTGTTAGAAGTGGGCACTGGTTGTGGTTATCAGACAGCGATTATTGCCGCACTGGCGAATAAGGTGTATTCGGTAGAGCGCATCAAACCACTACTAGAGAAGGCGCGTAAAAATATTCGCCTTCTAGGTTTGCACAATGTGCAGTTTAAGCACGACGACGGCAGCATGGGGTGGAAAGAGAAAGGCCCATTTGATGCGATTATCGCCGCAGCTGCCCCCCAATATGTGCCGCCGGAGTTGTTAGAACAACTGGCAGATGGCGGGCGGCTTATTATTCCGGTAGGGGGGGAAACGAGCCAAGAGTTGCGTTTGATTACGCGTCAGGGGGATGAATTTCACACGCAAGTCATAGCGTCTGTGCGATTTGTGCCTTTGTTCGTAGGCGCCCTACAAAATTAGAGTGAGAGCTAGGAGAGGCATGAACAACAGTTCGACACGCACTGGCAAAGGAATGCTTGCCGTCTTTTTCAAGGGCATGGCAATGGGCATTGCGGACTCGGTTCCGGGAGTCTCTGGCGGCACCATTGCCGTCATGGCGGGAATCTATGAGGAGCTGATCAACTCTTTAAAAAACCTCAACCCAGTGACTCTATGGTCGTACCGTAAACAGGGGGTCATGGGCTTTTGGCGAAGCATCAACGGCAATTTTTTAGTATTGCTTTTGCTAGGGATTGTCAGCGCACTTTTCATCAGTGCCAACACGGTTTTGTATTTGCTTGAATTTCATTACCCTGCGCTAATGGCATTTTTCTGTGGTTTGGTGCTTGCTTCTTCTTGGGTGTTATTGCGGCATGTGCCTAGTTGGCAGCTCCCCCAGGGCTTGTTGTTTTTGCTAGGGGCAGGTATCACCTTACTCATTGCCTTTATCAACCCCATGGCTGCCCAGGTAAGCTATTGGTATCTATTTTTGTGCGGGGCTATCGCCATTTGTGCCATGATTTTACCTGGCATATCCGGAGCCTTCATTCTTCTATTATTAGGGGTATACGACTTCGTATTGAGTGCCCTGCGTGGGCTGGATTTTGCCGTGATAGTGGTCTTTGCATCGGGTTGCGCAATTGGCTTGCTCAGTTTCTCGCACCTATTGTCTTGGACTTTCGAACATTACCGCGACAGGGCCTATGCTTTTTTGACGGGCATGCTCGTGGCATCGGTTGTGGTATTGTGGCCGTGGAAGCTCGTGCCAGAGGATGCGCTTATTGGTGTGCAATATTTGACGCCTGCAAGCTATTCGGCGGCTACGGGGTCATCTGCTACAGTACTTAGCGTAGTAGTATTATTCTTAATTGGCTTTGCTTTGGTGTTATTTTTTGAAAGAATCAGCCGCAAACATGCTTAATTTATTGGCAAATCGCTCATTAGAATGGATGGATGTGATGAAGACTGTTCTCTCGTCGTTGCGCGCACCAGCAGCCTTGCTCTTGTTGCCTGTGTTGCTGCAAGCCTGCGGTGGTCGCTATCAGGCACCTTTAGACGATCAAAGTACAGTTCTTGAAAGAACCTCACCGCCTATTTATTCTACTGACGGTAGTAGTGCTGGCAATCGTGTAGCCAGTGCGCCTGCTGCCAATAGTCGTCCTGCTGCAAGCACTAACGCTGCGCGCACAGTGGCCGCCGGTGTGCGTGTACAGCCAGCCCCGGGTGTAAACGTGAATGTCGTCAATGACACGGGCGCCATTCGTCGTACAACAATCGACAGAGCGCCAATCGTCGGCGGTGGGTCTGCAATTGCAGCTCCTACTCCCGCTCCTGCTCCCACGCCCACAACGCTAGAGCCATCGCCGGTGGCTGTCAGCTCTGGTCAGACTCATACCGTTGTACGTGGTGATACCTTGTACTCGATTGCTTGGCGTTATTCTTTAGATTCGCGAGCCTTGGCATTGGCTAATAATCTTGCACCTCCCTATACCATCTATCCCAATCAAGTGCTCAATGTGGATATTGCCAATGTGAGCGACAACGCTTTGCGCACGGTGCCCACTATTCCGGCCGAGCCGGCAGGGGACCCAGCGGTGGCAGTAGGGCAGCGCCCAGCTGCCGCGGTCGCTAACCGGCGCACAGACAATGTCACGACTCGGCTTGTAGAAGGGGTGACTTGGCAGTGGCCCTTAGAAGGACGTGTACTGCGCGGCTTTAGTACCGGGTCGGCGGCTACTAGCCGTGGCATCGATATCGGCGGTAGTCGCGGAGATGCGGTTTACGCAGCGGCCGATGGGGATGTCGTCTATTCTGGGCGCGGCATTCAAGGTCAAGGAGACCTCATTATTATCCGCCACAGTGCGCGACATTTAAGCGCTTATTCTCACAACAGCAATATGTTGGTTAGCGAAGGCGCACGGGTGCAAGCCGGCGATAAAATCTCTGAAGTAGGCACAGACCCAAGAGGCTCTGAACTTATCCATTTCGAAGTACGTGTCGATGGTAAACCCGTTGACCCCACGCAATATCTTCCCTCTCGTTAAACCTTAAAATAATCGCCCCCATTAATTTGACGGATTATTTTATTATCCGCTATATTTATACGTAACATATTTTTTATATCGCTCAGTATTGTAAC
>OJGX01000210.1_pt1 | contig 31496 bp, 25 predicted proteins | sample 1594661 | NCBI WGS metagenome assembly OJGX01 (sample SAMN05416839, study PRJEB24817) | seawater metagenome | isolation source: Sea water | place: Canada:Atlantic | collected 2013-07 | reverse complement strand
CATGCCTAGTCTCGTGGGCTCGGAGATGTGTATAAGAGACAGGTGATAGGACATTGGGTAGCACAGCCCCGGCGTAGGCATTGAGCCCCGCGCTCCAGGTGGCGCGGCTCGAGCAATGGAGAGGGTAGTTAAAACTGAGAAAACCCGGCCTGAAGCCACTTTTTCGTCCAGTTTCGTCCACCGAAGTTGGCGGCTAATCCCGCGCGTAGCGCGGCCTAGCATTACATCGCTCTAACCTGTCTCTGTGTGTAATGATTTTTTTAAAAACAGTAGAACGAGTGACAATGCCCTAGTGGTGGCCTTATAAATCAGCCAGAACTATTCCACGTACGGCGAAGTCGAGTCTAAAAATAAACGTTGAGGTTGGTTTGCAACAGCATTGCGGCAAAACGCATGCATGCGGCAAAAAAACTGAACGGAAACTCTCCGGGGGGATCATCAAATCCCTACTGAGAGGCTGAAACCGGGAGGTCCGGTACAGCGGTCTGAAGTGACTCAATGTTGTGAGCCTTTGCGGTACTGCCGATTGGCAGGCGGCTTACCATCTAGTTCGAAAGCGTGGCCGCAGCTGTTCGAGGCCCAGCTAGCACTATTCCGCTATGCGTCGCGGACAGACATCGAATCAAATGTTTCCATAATCTGAATGAATCCGCAAGTTCTGGAAACAAACCTACTATCATTCTCAGCCCTGTTTTTTTCAGAGTTTTGACTGCGAAGTGTCAGGTGTACCCCTGGAGAACCTACAGGTTCACCAGCGGTACCTTGGCGTAGATATCAGTCGACGTCACCGAAACCTGTGTACCCAGAGGTTCACATGAGAAAATGGCCTACCGACGCTCATCCGAACGAGTGTACCCACAGGTTCACCCAAGGTGCACTGATTCAGAAAGCAATCTGGAGCCGTTTTTTCCATGTGAACCCATGGGTTCACTGGCGGTATACACGAAAACTTATCCTTTGGCTCCTTTCTAAGACTTCTCGTTTCAATCGAACTGCCGGGCTGCAAAACGAGGCGCAAAAACTGTCGTTTTGTTGCGAACAAGCGAATTTCCAATCGGATATCTTGGTTATGTAGGGCTAAGGGCCCTTCAACCTGGAAATGCAACTTTCCCTCAGTAATCCGAGAAAGGATCAATTAATGACCGATTCAATCGATGACATCCAAGAAAATCATCCACTGACCGATGAAGAAATTGAGGAAAACCCGGGGGTTTCCTTAATAGCGCTAGTGATTTGGAAGGCACTTCTTGAGTGGGACTTTGAAAACTTTATCACGCCCCGAAGCGTTCGGAAAAATCTTGGCCTTACGCCCAAAGTACAGAAAGAAGCTTTTGAGGAACTTTCTGCGGCTGGGCTTCTGGTTCATTACCGCACCCAGGTTTATAAGAACCGGATCGAAAACTGGGTGATGGTTTTCCGTCGTTCCTACAAGCGCCTCTAATATGACGTTTTAACAGGTAGGAGGGCTGAATGCCGCTGATGTTGGTCATCACGCGGCTTCAGCCATCAAATCAATCTTTCGCCAGGAACATCATCAAGGATCAACCCTAAGTGCATAGGGTTCTTGTCCCCCCCCCAAAAGTATGGGTCAATTAAATCCCCTGTCCCGGGGCTTTTAAGAATCAGTCCACACCCAACGCCTTGAAAACAGCATCCACCGGATCCGCATAGAAACTCGTCTGGAATTTAGTAAACAACTCCCCAGGCACGGTTGGAATATCCCCAGCACTGGTAATCGGCAGAGCCACTCGCTTACCACCACCATCAAAGGCAACCTGCAAACACTCAGCGAGACTCTGCACGGCGTTCACACTGCCACCCAGACTCATGTCACCAAGTACGACGAGCTGTGCCTGGGCTGGTCGCCCCATGATCCCGGAAGCAAAGGCCACAAGGCTGGGAATGGAAAGCGATTGGATGGGGCCGCCGTTTTGCAAATCCACCACGTGCAGATGGAAGTCGTGGTCCATTACCTTGGTTGCGCCAGAGATGCGTGAGATATTGGCCTTAAAATAGTCAAAGGCCATTTTCACCTGCTCTTTGGCCGCAGGGTTGGTAACCTGGCCTGAGGTGGCCAGTTTGCCGGAGCCTTTCGTTACCTGAAGCTCGATGCGGTAAAGGGTCGGAACCCCTTTGGCGCTCACACCGATCGTATGTACTACTCCCGGTTTTGAAGGGCCTTCCGGTATCAACTTGCCACCACCCTGCTCTTTCACAGTGACAAAGTGTTCTTCCAGATCTTCGTTGTCGATGTAGCTGAAATGCACATCGTAGAATTCCATTCCACCGATCTTCTTGAGCTGTTCCTTAACCCTGCGACGCACTTCCAGGGCGTATTCCAGGCACTGGCGTACAGCTTCCTTGTCAAATTCGCCGTGGGGGTACAGCAACTTCAGCAGGCCGGAAACTGTCTTCCGCACGGCAATCGTATCCCGCTGATTCAGGTCCCCACCCAGCTTGAAATATCTATCTAGAGCGTCAGCAAAGCTGCGCTTGCGCATCTCCCGATAGAACTCAGCCAGGTAGTCCACAATCAGACCGTATCGATTGGTGAAGAACTCAGGCCGCATCTTGGGGATTTCCCAGCCAGGAATGTAAGCATGGAAGCGATCAAAGAAAGCAGAATCGATCATCTGTTCCGGGAAGGGAGCCAACAGATGGCTGGTTTTGACGAGCGACTCTACAGACTGATTGATGTTGCCCACAAACACCATGGAGGCATTGGCTTCCATCTGCTCACGGCCACGGGCGAAGGAGCCAGAGGCCATGTAGTCCTTCATGATCTGAACGCCATCCTTTTCCTTGAAGTTGATGCCCGCCACCTCATCAAACGCCACAAGGTCCCACATGCCCACCAGACCGATTTTGCGGCTGCTCATGTTGTAGAAAAGGTTCGCCACCGTCGTCTGACCACCGGACACCAGAATGCTATTAGGTGAGCACTCTTTGTAGATATGACTCTTGCCCGTGCCCCTCGGGCCAAGCTCGCAAACGTTGTAGTTGTTCTCCACAAACGGAATCATCCGCGCCAACAGGTGCCACTGCACCGTCTCATCAAGTGACGCAGGCTCCATGCCTATGGAGCGAATCAGTGTTTCCCGCCACTGGTCAACGGTCAGCACGGCCCGGCCGGCGAATAGCTCGGCCATATTCATGTTGGGCATCTGAATCGGCTTAAGGGTGCTTACGCCAAAGGGCGAGCCTTTCTGCCCTTCCTCATGGTAATAACTCAGAGTCGCGATCACCCAGATCCCGCCGACCAGCAGCTTCTCGTTTTCTTTGACGATGCCCGCCCCGATCTCAGCATCCTTGATGCCCAGATTAGAAAAGGCCGCCTCATAGCAGTCTTTCTTCTCGTTCAGGCGAACGGTCACCCGGTCGATCACCTTGTAACTGCCCCGCTCCCGAACCAGCGATTTCACCTTCTCGGCTTCATCCGGGCGCACGTAGTTCTCGGACAACACGGTTTTCACATTGCGCAGACCGGTTTCAATGACTTCCGGGTCATCCGAGGCGCAGTACATACCGAGCAGATACTCCAGCACATACACAGGCACGTTCGCGCCTTCTTTGATCTGCTTGGTCAGATCCTTGCGCACCACCCGGCCCGCAAAGTGCTCGTTGAGTAGCTGGTCCAGATCTTTATCTTCCTGCATGGCAACTGCCTTAGAAAAAGTCATCGGTAAACGCCAGGTCAATCACCACCCGGTATCGTTCAATTTCGGTATTCAGGTCTTTGTCTTTGAGTATCAGGAAATAATCCCGCTTACGGTCAAAGTCCTTACCGGACAACGACAATCGTACCTGTTTAACCCGCTCTGTCATGGAATCTGAAGCGCTATCAAAGGTCACCACCTCTTCGCTGGACACCTTATCTGCCCCTTCGTAGATCGCGACCGCTATGGTTATTGGCAGCACCTGATCGCTCACGGCTTCCGTCTGCATCAGGTCAAATCGCTGGATGTTATTGACCATCTTCAGAGTCGGCTTGGGCGAGATGACCTCCACCTTACGCTTGGAACGGCTTTCAGCCTTCTCACCGCGCAACTGCTTCACCGTCAGCACCGGCACCACGATTTCCTGCGGCATAGCGCCACCGTGGACAAAGCGCGCGCCACCAACAAAGTGGAAACGGTTAGCCCCTTTAGGGATCCAGAATCGGGTATCAGAGGCAGTGCCCGCCGTATTTCGGGTAGAGCCACACCAGGCGTCTTTGGCATCCGGTAAATCGTGGCCAATGACGTAACGCTTTTTACTCTTGAGCGCATTACTTGGCTTGTCTGCAAGTGATGTTCTGTCTGCGGCTTCCAGCTTACTGTGCTGGAACAAGAAACCGTGGTCTGCCGTCACCAACACCGTGCTGGTGTTGAAGTGCATCATGATCTTGCGGGACAGTTCCGTCAGCTCTTCAATAGCGTGTTCCACTGCGTTGAAGGTTTCGGATTCCGTGGACGCGCTATCACCCCTGGCATCCACCACGTTGTGGTAGACATACACCAGGTGCTGATCCCTCAGAGCTTCACGCCCCTCCTCCCGGCTCCAGGCTTTTACGGTCTCAGCTTGCACAGCCATGCCATTGTAGTTCGCCAACACACGGTTCCGGTTATCGCTGCCCTTGGTAGATTTGCCGTCTACAAACACGTCATCACTCACCCCTTCCCGGTATTCCAGGGTTTGATGAGGCAACAGAGAAGCCATACCCAACGTGGTGTAACTGGGCAACACGCCCAACTGGCTGGAAAGTTTTGCCTCGCTATAGCGCTTTACATTGATACGGTCTTGCAGCTCCACCGCCGCCTCATAGCGGAAGGCATCACTGATAATCACCACCAGGCGCTTATTGCGGGCCGAGTCCAGTTTGGGCTTAACCTGGGTGTCGTAGAAATGCTGCTGGTTAGGCACGCCGCGAATCGCCCAGTGCTCCATCAGCTTCTCGCCTTCTACCAGATCCCCCCAATTACGAGCCAGTTGGTCCAGGTACCAGTAGGCATAACATTGCTCCACCGCATCATCCAGCGCCTTCAAAATCTCCACATGAGCCTTGCGGGACGCGGCGCAGTAATGGCGGTACTCAGTGTCAAACCGGTACAGGTCCATTTCATAGGCATTATACAGCGCCTCAGCACTGGTGAAATGAAAGCCCTCCGGGTGAGCCTGGCGCAACGCAAACAGCTCAATCGCGGCAGACAGCGCTGAATAGATGGTCCGGAATTTCCGACGAACATCATCATCCTTATGACGAGAAGCCCAGTAACCGTCGAGCCGATCCGAGATAACCCGAGAGAATAGATTGAGATCCGCAGGCCGGGCTTCCGGAATGGCATTGACCAGATCCACGATAATCCGGTTTTCAGCCTCCCGGAAGGTCGCCACATTGGCCAGGGATTCGATCGAATAGTCCTCAATGCGGGACTTGATGTTAAGGGCTGAGGAAACCCAGTCTGCGATCACATCATAAGCCGGGTAATAGCGAGAACTGTCTCGCCAGCGGGACAGCAATGCCCGGGAGGTGGCCCTGGCATTGGCCGAAGAAATGGCCACCGAACGGGCCCAGTCCGGAACTTCTGAAACACTCTCGCAGAATCCTGTGGCCAACAGTCGAATCAGAAAATGCCCGAAATTAAACGGAGCCTCACCGCGCAGCTCTGCCTCAGAGGCGGGATAACCCACCTCCTCCTGGAAAGCCCGCACCAGTGGTGCCACCAGACCATACTTCTCCAACTCGCTGATCGACTCCGGCACTTGCTCCAGGCCACCATCTGCCTTTGCCAACTCATCACCCAGCGTAAACAGGATATTAGCGATATCCGGCGATTCGGCCCGGGTGACCACGGCAATCATGGCCAGATCCAACGCGACTTCATCAAAGTCCGGCTGGATAAAACGCTTGAGAGCGGCCAAACGAGCCTTGCTCAGAAACTTCTCTCGCCGGGCAAGGTGCGCCCGAAGGCTCTGCTGCTGCAAGCCAAGCTCGTTAAAAATGATGGAGATACGGTCCGCATGGAAGGCACGTGAATACAGCTTCATGTCTAGCAGCCAGTCATCTTCGGGCTCTGGCTCGGCGTGGGGGAAATACAGCAGGTACTTGCCGCTCTGTTCTTCCAGCTCGAGTTTCAACTTAACAGCCAGAGATGACTCGGCAGACATATCCATTACCTGGACGTCCGGCAAATCGAGACTGGCCAGCTCATCGCCAAAACTTTGCTCGGGGTCGTACCAGAACACCAGGCGGTGGTTTTCGGAGAAAAAAGCCTGATGAAGGCCCTGAGTGAGCTGTTTCGAATCCATGTACTACGCCTTATACAACCATCTGTTTATTCGATAGTTTAGTAATGTACCACAGGGATTACAGATTAAGTTGCTTATGCCCGGCCGGACCAGGATGCGGGATTTTTCCGAGCATGGAAAATGGCGGTAACAATAACTTCCTGGCCTTGCACCAAGTAAAAAATGCGGTAAGGGAATCGGCGGATCGGGATTCGCCTCAATTCCCTGTGAATTTTACGGTAAATAAGAGGATTTCTCTGGACCTTGTCCAAAGCCTCTTCGAGACACAAGAGAAAATCGTGGCCAAGGCCCTCCCTTTTCTCTTCATAGAACTCGAAATGCGCCCCGACATCCAGCTCCGCGTCCTTTCGAAGTGTGAGCGTATATCCCATTACTTTGACAATATCCGAGCTTTAACGTCAGCCCACGTGCTGCCTCGATCCTGGTCTAGCTCGAATGCCTGCAATCGCTGGTCGAGTTCCAGTTTCTGGGCATCAGTAAGCTCAATTTCCGAGCCTTCCGCAACCACGCTGTCCCATAGCGCCTCTGCAAGAATGATGCGCTCAGATACGGTGAGTGATTGTATTTCCATAATGGCTGCCTCTAGTCGTACAAGCTTTAACCAATTCTACCACACCAAAAAGACACCAATAACAATGGCTACACCCTTTGAAGTCTTAGCACAATTACAATGCCTTGTAGTAACCCCGAATCATCTGCGCCATCAACTTGCGCCGTTCCTCAAGGAATACCGGGTAATTTTCAGCGGTCAACTCATGAACAAATGCCGGAATTGCATTATCAGCAAGATTCGCTTCCAGGTCGCTTTGTTGAGTGATCTCATCAATCTTCAGCTTGCCTGTTTCTATTTGCCCGTCCATCCATTCCAGTGGGCCCGAGTAGTTTCGTCAGGCTCGTTACACTGCCCCAATTTTGTCCTTTGAATTCATACACTTAACCGTCATCGGACGTGATCACAATTTATCCAGCCATCCGAGCTGCAACCGTGGCGATTTCATTTTCCGTGAGTCGGTCTAAAATCCAACCTTTTGCGAACTTTGCCGTCTCTGATTTCGGCAACTTGTTCTTTGGAAGATCTCGAATACGGACACGGGCAGGCATCGCTGCACCCTCACCAACAAAAATCGCTTCTTGTTGCGCAAGATTCGGTAAAGCGTTAGTCATTCCCGATAGTCCATCGGGAAGAAAACGTGAAACGTGCTGTTGATCGGCGGCATTCGTGAGTCGCAGCACCAACCATGTTCCACACTGCGATATCACCGTGCTTTCAATATCCGCAGGTCTCTGACTAACGAGCATAAGGCCGATACCATACTTTCTTCCCTCGCGAGCAATCCTTCGGATTGCAGTTTGAGCAGCTGCGTACTCAGCATCGCCCCTGTCAGGTACATACCTATGAGCTTCCTCGCAAACCAGCACTACTGGGTCTCGTTTTCTTTCATCAGAAGTTTGGTAGACCTTATATTGAAAAAGAAGGCGAGCGAGCATCGCAGTAAGAGGTCCTGCCACTTCATTTGGAAGGCCGGAAATATCCAAGATTCGAATGTCCTGATCGTCCCCCTCTTCGTCTTTGAGCTGGCCAACCAACTGCGCGATCACGTGCTGGAGAGATGGACTGTTATCATTCAACTCTTCCATCATGAAACGAATACGAGGGTCTCGCCTCAATACTGTGAGCTTGTCCAATATTGATCGAAAGCCCTCTTTTGAGAGATCCGTTGCTGATTTAGCCTTCGTCTTTCGGCTCGCTGTTAGATTAACGGCCTGAGAGTATCTGATGTGATTGACCAGTTCCTCTAATGAAAAAGGACGCGGTTTATCTGTATCAAATTCTGCTATTTGTTCCTGATTTATTCCGGCTTTGGGGCGTGGTGCATCTGCATCAAGGCCATCATCAGGAACATCTACATCATAACCTTTGGGAGCGGCCTCTACTAAGCCAGCTTTTTCCATTCGAGCATGGGTTAGTGCCTTATAAATAATATTGTTCTGAGAGGTCGCTTCGCGCTCAGTTTTGCCAATGGCAAGCAAGCGAAATTCATCAGCGCTCATTAGCCAGTAAGGCAGACGTATCGGACAGCCAAACCCTTCTTCATTTCCAAGGGGATCGTATGAGCGATAAACGACAGAACGACTTTTGAAAGCACTTCCATATTCTCCATGGGGATCAATTATGAGAACTCTCGGATGGCTAACTTTCTCCGGCTCAGGTGTGTGTTCAAGTAAACTATGAAGAAAGGCTGCCACTGCTCCAGATTTGCCTGATCCCGTCGAGCCTAGAACAGCGCAATGCATGCCAAGCATCTTATCGACGTTTGCACTACAGACCGCATTATCTGCCCCCACGTAGCTAGCAAAGGGAACAAGTGGGCTGTAGTCGCCGTGTTTCTGTTGCCCTTCTGCCGCAGAATAAATCCGTGCAGTTTCTTCCCGAGTAAGCAATTGGACGCTCTGCCGAGGTAGCGGGTAAGTCGTAACGCCTCGGATAAAGGTTAATTTCTCATCCGCCACATTCCAGACACCCTCAGCAAAAAGTTCGACTTCCATTAGTCGTTGGTCTGCATCTGGTGCAATAGGCTTACCGATCTCCTCTAATTCCTCGGAACGCATACGCAATAGAGTTACAAACCCAAATATCAGGCGTCTACCAAAGTGCACTTTAACCATGCTACCGATCTGTCCGATCGGATACACTCGGCCTTCGTATGCTCTGGTAAGCTCCGTAACATCCCCAGATAACTCAACCCTAATAGTGGTGCCGGAGACCTCAACTATATGCCCGATCTTCAGGTCTGGAATTAAGTCAAAAGCGTTCATTGAGCACTGGCCTCCGCGCCGCTGTTGAGTATTCTCGTAGCGCCTGAAAACGTCCACCAATCGAGCTTTTCTGGAGGAGTCGGAGGTGCATACGGGCCGTTCTCGCCGACATACAAACCATCCTCAGTGAGAACGTAAACCCGTTTTCCCCACGGCCCCTTTCTCCATTCTTCCAGTTTAGGGTTGAGGCTTTTAGCGAAGGCGATTATTACTGTTTTGTTTTCGGGTCGCTCCAGCGACAATTCGATTTCTTGGTTTATGTGCTCGTCACCGAAGCTGTATCCACAAGTTGCCAGGACGTTCTCCTCACGTGCACCAAGTGCACGGCGAAAGAGATCAAATTGGGCGGCGAAGGGGTCTCTCTGAGTCGCCAAGTATTTGGTCGATTGTGGATAGATTAATACTCGCGAGGCCTTTTTAGGGTAAAGATCGCCATCACGAACACGCCAGACACGCCCATCCTCTCCCAAGTGCCAATCTATTGATCCATGCAGTTTGATAACGTGAGCACGTTCATTGGCGATTGGCTCGTCGTCACCATACCGGTGAGTCCGGAATGCCACCGCTCCACCAGAGAAACCGTCCCAATACGAAAAGCCACCGAGCGCAAGTGCATCTTCAATAAGCGTGTCATAGTTAGTCGTAAACAGTCGCACGGCACGACGCCGCTCCGCGACTCCAGCTTGGTTTCTATTAAATAACGCAGACACGAATGCCGAATGATGGTCGACAGTGACAATTCGATTTTCAAACGTTCCAACCTCCTCAGGTGTCCCGTCAGTTTGGGCTGGTTTGTGCCCCCATCGAATCGTCTCAGCGATCCAGGTAAGAACCCGCTGGTGAAGCTGATCTAAATCATCAATCGATAGTGTCACACCGCCAAATACTACCGATTTATCTTTTGATCGATCAGCAATCGCACGATAGTCTCCCAGCTGACTCAAAATATGCTCTATATGCGAGTCATCTGAGAGCCAGTTTTTAACTTGATCGAGTACAACAATGTCATCTGGCTGCCCCTCCTCTTTCGCTCTGGAAAATACCCGCTCCGTCAAGTGCCACATAAGAGGGATGCCAGCATCGAAGCTGATGCCCGCTCCGAACAGCCATGACTGATTGGTTGCTGCCAAAAGGTTATCGAGCTGATTCAAGGCATCTTTTGCTGTTGAGTCCATCAAGCACTAGCTCCTTTTTGTGGTGCGACGGGAGTCATTCAGACTGCATTCCGTTTACATCAATTATTCAAGTAACAGATCATCAACTTCCGCATGCGTTTCTTGCTGAGACGTTGGGGCTACTGGGCTACGTTGCTTTCTCCCCTGTCACGGCCTTAACCTCAGCCAACAAATCCCCAAACTTCCCATAATTCACTTTCACCCCATCATCCAAATCCAGGCTGATGCGCTGGTCGGCGTAGTGGCGGAGTTTTTCATCGAATTCGGCGAGTTCGGCCTGTTGTTTGTGCAGGGTGGCGATTTCTTTTTCCAGGCGCTTGGTTTCAGCGGCTGAGGTGCTGGCTTCATTATCCTGCTCCAGCTTTTCAGCGTAAGCGTTGAGCTTGGCGCTGAGAGGGATGACATATTCGGTGCGCATCCTGGCCAAGGTGCCTTCGTTGTACCGATGAAGGTATACCAAGCACTCGAAGGCTTTGTGTTTACCGGAGCTGAACAGCCAGTAGATGGGGCGTTTTTTGTAGGTGCGCAGGTGGTCTTTGAAGAACTGAGTGCTCAGATAGCGGCGGATGGTGTCGAGGGCGGATTCACCACGCTTGGGTTTGACGGCATGCAGGCAGAGGCTTTCAGCTATGAAGTCCAGGTTTTCCTGAATACGCTCATCGCCCCAGACCGTACGGACGAATTCGCGGAACCGGTTGGTGGCGTCGTCGGCAAACCATTCCTGATCGGTGAGCGGCAGGATGGCATCATCATCCGGAGCAAAGCGCGGCGCGGGGATCTGGCGCAGGTAGTCTTGGAGGGTGTCGCCCTGGCTGGCAAGGATCAGGCCGGGCTCGTCCAGCGAGTAGCGGCCCATCATGCAACCGATGGCGTAGGACGCCAGCTCGCGGATGGTATCGCACAAGAGCAGGGTTTCAAGTTCGTCATCGCTGCGGTTGGTGCCATAGCGGTATTCGGGGTTACAGGTGAGGGTGACTTCTTCTAAAGGGACGTTCGGTATCAGCTCCTCATGCATTCCATAGGCATCAATAAAGAGTCGATTATTATCCTCTTCTAAACACCGCATTGTTGACGTAAGCTCATCCCATTCGCTTCGAGCTGATTTATAACTTTCAGACAAAGATGATGCACTCTTTGAAAGAATTGGGGGATTACGGAATTCCCACGACCTTTCGTAAGCGTCCCAGTCAGCCTTGGCTATTGAAATACATTGATCCGCTAGAACCTTTGACTGCTCCAGTATTGACCGATCAAACGGTAAATTCAAAGCATGTCCAGGCTGAAAGCGAATGGCGGGTGAAAGCACTTTCATGTAGGCTGCTGCAACGACACTGTTCAAAAAAGCAATTACGCCAGTCCTATCTGAGTCTGGCTTTACAAACCCCATTGAACCGGTGGTGTCAAACATATAACCACCCTCAACATTTCTTACCGAAAATAGCTCTCCGGATACGCTTGACCACGTAATTCCAGGCATTAACGCCCAGTCCCCATTGTAGTTATGAGACCGAACTCTTCCAGTAGTAGGATCGACAAATTTTAGTATTTGGAATCCATCTTTTTCCCAGTCAACAAGGTGTTCGTTATTCCCGGCCCAACGACGATACTCTCCTCCCTTAAGGTAGGAGTACCACTTTCCTTCTTTGTCTTTATCAAATGGAAGAACAGTTTTCGCGAGTGAGACTTCAAACCAGTTTCGGATAAACCTGTCATTGTTGCCGGTGGTGAGTCCTTCTCGCGTTGTGAAGATATTTCCAAGAGGATCCAAAGATTGGAAATTCGATAGGAACTGTTCACTGGTCCAGTAAGCAATCAGTGTACCCGGTAGCTTACGAAGATCTTCAGCTGATACTGAATACTTATCATCGTGTTCAATTTCTTTTGCCGCGGCCTTTAAACTGGCGGCTTTTCTTGACTCATCTACACCATCAACTAGACGTAGGTAGGAACCATTTACATTAGAGTAAACACTCTTCTCGGTCACAAATGCTGTTGTCGAGACTACCTCGCCGCTAATGCTATCGAAAGCTCGCGCGCCCAGATGCGCCAATGTGATGATTGTCGAATTATTCAGCAACCATTCCCGGAACTTTTCGTAGCTGGACAGAAACATCCAGGACTGCATATTGATCTGCGCGTTGTATCCGTTGGGCCTGAGCAATGAAAATGCTCGCTCCATAAAGATCGCGAAGAGATCTGACTTGCTGTTTGGGTAGGCATCTTTTGCAAACTTTTTCAGCGGCGCATTCATGCCTTTGCTGCCCATGTAGGGTGGGTTCGCAATAACAGCGTCATACCGCTGGGCCAGAACCCAAGCCTGTTGAACATACGGCAGCAACATTTCCGCCGCTGGCTTCTGCATCACGTCACCCTTGCGAGCCAACTGCTCCAGTTCATCAACCAGCGCTTTCAAAGGTGCTGCATCTTCCTCGGGCACTTCGATCAGGGAGCCGAAGGTTTTGGCTTCGTCAAACCGTTCCAACGTTCGTTGCAGCAGTTGGTAGCGTTCATCAGCACTTGCGCTGCTCAAGTCGGCCTGCTCACTTGCAAAAAGGCTCTGGGAGCTACCCTGCTGCCAGTCGCCACTCAGGTTCAGATCCTGCCAGAGTTGGGGCAAGTCCAGATGGCCAGTTTCCTTGAGGGATAGTACATTAAGGGTAACGTCACCTTCGGCTACCCGGCTGAACAGGCGTCGGTCGTCTTCCCTTGCCAGCATCATCAGGGCAAAGCCAGCCAACTGCGCCTGCACTTCCGGGGGCTGTTCGCCGGGCTCGATGAAGTACGGCATCTGGTTGCGCAGAGGGCTGTCCGGGTAGGTTTGCAGCCATTGACGGCCTACGGAGTTCTGTACCAGGTACTGCACAATCCAGTTGGGGGTGAACAACTGGGTGGCAGCGGGGATGTCTTCGCTTTTGACCACCTTACCGATGACCTGATCTTTCTTTTCGGAGATATAAAACTGGTACAGCCAGCCGATGATTTCCACCTCCTGCCAGTCGTCTTCCGGGATGGCACTGACCAGCTCCCGGATAAGGGAGTCGGTTTTGGTGAGGTTGTCTGGCAGCAGCAGTTCGGTTGCATCGTCTACCGCTTCAAACAGGAATGGCATGGCTTCGTGCAGGGCGTGGCATTGGGCCAGCAGGAGTTCCCGGTACAGCTCTTCGTCTTTGTTGCCGTCCAGCTTTAGTTCCGCGACTTGTTGTGGGTCCAGCCCTGGCAGGCTGATATCCAGGCAGTCGTCGAGGATCTGCGGCGTGCCGGCTTCACCGTTGGCGGTGCTGAGCACGCGGCGACCATGATCCAGGAAGTCATGTATCTCCATGTAGCGGATGGCACAGAGGCGGTTAAACCAGCTGTAGGCGGCTTGCTCCATGGCCTGGGCAAAGCGCATTTGCTCTACCATGCGCTCCAGTGCCTTGCGGGCCGGAGCGATGGCTTTGGGGAAGGCGTTCTCGCCAATCAGGGCAATATCCCCCCGCTGCTCCATGGGCTCGGTGCCTTTGGCGGTGATGCCGTAGCGGGCAGCCTGTTTGGTGACCGCCGCGATAAAGTTGTTGCGGGCTTTGGGGGCGTATTTTTTGATGTTGGCGGTGTTCATTGTTGCAATCCCTGGTGTACTGCGCAGGTTGATGGGTGCCGTGAGTTCTTCATGATTCGGTTACCACGCTTTGATAAGCCTGTTCTAGCGCGTCAAAGATCTCTTCCGGCACCCTGTACTGATATTGCTTGCGGCGATGTTTGGAGATGCGGCCGTTTTGGTCCAGGCAGAACATTACCAGCCTGGAGAGGTCGGTGTTGGGTATATCAAAGGCCAGGTCTATGCGCCGGTAGATTTCGTCGTACCGGGTGAGGAAGACGGTTTCCTCCTTCAGGTGTTGTTCTATGGCCTGTTTGGTTGCCCGGGCCATAAATTCGGCACAGTGGGTGCCATCCCAGTATCGGTACAGGGCTTCATGGCCCTTAAACTCAAACTGGAACTGGTTTTCGTCGATGTAAGTAACGTCCCAGTACTGCCTCGCCTGCTCCGAAAACGCCTGTAGCACACTAAGATATTCGGATTCATTCTGGCGTAGCACGATGGATACCGGCAGTACCAGGCCGTTTTTCAGAGCCCCACGCTGGCACAGTACCTGGTGAAACAAAAACCGGGACAGGCGGCCGTTGCCATCCATAAAGGGATGAACAAACACAAAGCCGAACGATACGATGCTTGCCAGTACCAGTGGGTCCACCGCTTCCGGTGGCTGGTTTGCCAATGCCATCAGCTTTTCCATCAGGGAGCGTGACAGTTCCGGAGCTGGCGGCACATAGGTAACTCCCAGCGCACCACGTAAGCCGTTACTGAGGTAGTTCTGTTCCGTGCGGAAAGACACAGCCTGGGAGAACACATTGCTGATAACGGCGTTTTGCAGGTCTACCAGGTAGTCTTCATTCAGTTTTCGGGGGCTGTGGGCCTGTTTTAGCAGGTTCACGAAGCGGGTAGCCTTGTCTTCCGATGGCGCCTCGTTTTCAATGGCGTAGGAATCCCGGGTTTCGTGCAGGTAGGCCCAGGCTAGCGTGCGGTTAAGAATGTCTTTCGGCAGTGACTCGGTGAACTCGGTAGCTTTTTGCAGCAAGTGTTCATCAAGCAACGCCTGAAGCTCTCCGGTTCGCCGCACTGTGATGCAGTAATCCAGTGTGCCCAGGCCATTGAATATCACTCGCCAACGGGGATTCTTCTGTCCCTGGCCGGTAATGTAGGCTTTGGGGTTAAACAACGGCACGTAAGCCTGCTGGATGTTCTCCGTGGCGCGTTGAATCGTCTCACCGGTAAAGTGCTCCCACAGGAAGCAGGCCTTGCGGAGGTATTGGCTGTTTGGAGCGGCATCAAAGGCCTGCCGGATCTCAGGTTCCGGGATAGCCGGCAGCGCCTGGGCCAATACCTGCAGGTTGATGCCTTCGTGTTTAATGGCAAACAGAACGTGCCCCAGGCGATCGTCCGGGACCGGGGCCAGCTTTGCGGGCACGGCAATGCTCTGGCCGATGGTTTCCTTGCGGGTGACCGAGCGCACTTCCGCAGATATCGCCGGCGCTATGGCCGAGATACTGTCCTGATTAATAAGATGTGCGTAACCTGCGTACTGCATGATTTCCCTTTCTTCCGCCCGCCAGAACTTTATTTACACCAATCTCACTTTATTTACACTTTTGATGATCTCACCAATATTTTTTACAGACAAGGACGGGGCGCTCATTTCAACCGTACCCGCTTGCCCGCCGCAATGGCGGTTTGTAGTTCGTCTTTCAGGGCGTTGAGGAAGGTGTCTACGTCTTCCTGCTTTTCCAGGTAGATACCGCTTGCCAGTGTGTTAAACACTTTGGTGGCACTTACCTCTACCACGGGCTTGGGCATGGGCACCGGCGCGGGTTTGACTGAAGTATCTGCCGAGGGTGTGCCAGTCGGCTTGTTTGCATAGTCGCCAGCATCCTCCTGAGCGTCTCTCTGAGACTTCGCCTGCTTCTCAGCTTCCAGCTGTATTGCCCTTTCAAGCTCGAACAGGCTGTCTTCCAGTTTTTCCTGGGCGGTCTGGGTTTGCAGCATGAAGATATGGGCAATACCGGTTTCAACCGCCAGTTCTTCTTTGATCAGCTGCAAAGGCCGCAACAGGCGGTTACTCAAGTCGGCTGTGGCGACGCCGCTCTTTGCAATTTCAGCCGTAAGCTGAGCGATTTTCTCGTCAACCCGGTCGCTGGCGTGGCTGCGCTTTTCATCGAGAATCCGGTTGTTGACGGTTTCTACGGTTTCAACCAGGTTGGCCACTTTGTGCAACTGGCCATAGGGAGCTTCGGCCTCTGAAATGCGCTTCATCTCAACCAGTGCCTTGCGGGCCGCGTCGTCCTTTTCCAGTGCCTGCCGGTTTTTCTCGAAATGGGCCAGGCCGGTTTGAAGTTGCTGCCAGCTATGAATCTGCTTGGTGAAGAACTCGTGGATGTCCCGGTAGTCTTCTTCCAGATCCAGGTAGTCGTCTTTGTTGTCGATGACGGCTTTGAAGAAGTCGAAGCTTTCCCGGTTGGCCAGCAGGCGCTCCAGGGTAAGGATGGACTTTTCGATCACCGGCTTGCCGGGGAACCGGCCTACGTCTGTCTTGCTCTTGTAGCTTTTGAGATTGGCCAGCCAGTCGTTCAGGTGGTTCTGGTAGAAATCGAACAGGTCTTTTTCGGTGTCTGGCCCCAGGGCGTTGAACAGGTCCCGGGAGAGGTCACGGGCTTTCTTCAGGATGGCGTCGTCCGTCTGGCGTTTCTTCTGGACGGAGATTTCCCGGCGGCGACGGCTGTTGTTGAGGTAATCGAACACCTCATTGAGTGGCATGGACGGGCCACCGGTGTGGAATGAGATGCGGCCAGAAGCGGCCAGGCGGCCTAAAATCAGGAGGATCTCAGCATCCGGCCAGCCATAGGGGCGCGCGGCGAACCGGTCGATGATGTCGCTCACCAGCAAACGATCGTTGCTGCCGGCGCGAAGGGTTATGTACTGCTCTACCTCTTTTACGGCCTGGGGATTGCCCTCTTCGCCGTCCAGCGCCATGCCCATCTGGCCGATGTCGTCTACGGTGAGCACGGCACTGAGTTCTCGCATTGGGTCTTGCTGGAGCACCTTCAGGAAGCCGAGCTTGGTGTAGGTATTCTCCAACAGGTATTCACAGGCCTCATCAAAGCGTACGGCAAGGCTGGAGGTAGACAACTTCAGGTGCTGGCCCAGGGCATAGCATTCCGCCCGTAAAAGCATGTCTTCCAGGGTGTGTCGCAGGCGTTTGCGCCGTTCCTGGTTCTCCCGGCCGCGGTCGGCAAGGATACGGGTGAGGTCGGAGTTGGTGCCATCATCGTTCAGGCGGATGAACTTGTTGGTTTTGAGCCAGGTGCGCAGTTCCTGGAAGAAGGTCTTGTCGTCCGGCAGCTTGATCACAGCCTGCCCGGCCACGCCTTCGCTGGATTTATTAATGCAGCCGGCTTCGGTGAGCTGGCTGTAGTCCAGGTCCAGCGGCGATACCACTTCCACCCGCAGGTCGGATTCGTAACGACCATCCAGGGTGTGGCCATCCAGGTAACGGCCGATGCTGTAGTCGGTTTTGTTGATGTGGTAGCGGTATTTGTTCTTGTCTTTCAACAGATCTTTGAAGATCAGGCTGGCCAGCTCCTTGTTTTCATCGGTGCTGGCGATGTCGGTGGCTTTGATTTTGCGAGTGATGTCCCGCTCTTCGTTGGTGAGGAACAGAAACTCATCCCCGTTGCGGGTGATCAGGCTTTCTTTTTCCAGCCGGTGCAGGGTTTCTTCGATGCGCTTGCGCAGAGCGAGCTTGTCTTCGTCGATTTTCTCGATGGACAGGGTAACGAGGTTGTCCAGGGTGCCTTTGATCAGGTCCACGTAACGGATCATGAACAAGGTACGCAGGATCTGCACATCGAATCCATCCAGACTGGCGTTTTCACCGGCCTGGTCGATGGTGCGTTTGACCGCTGTATCCAAAAATCCTTCCACGGAGCGATAGAAGGCGTGCATGGGTACCAATGCACCAATGTCTTTGCCAGCCACGCTCATGGCCGCCATCTGGAAGGCGTCGAGCATGGAACGCTCACCATAGGCCAAGTGGGCACCGGTTGCGCCTACCTTGCGGATTTCCTCGAAAACCTTTTGAACCAACTGGAAGTGGTAAGGGGCGAAGGGGTAGTTGGCGACAAAGCTTTCCGGGCCATCGAAGTTTTTCAGGGTGGGGCCGGAGCGGTCGAAGGTAATCTGGTTGCGGAGTATGTCGCCGCTTTGGTCCCAGGCAGCCCGCAGTTCGGCTTCCGCTTCCGGTGTTTTGCGCAGCAGACGTTTCTGGATGACTTCGTCGGTGTTGGAGCTGGACAGGGACAAGCGTGTCTTGAACCGACCGGCGATCTTGGAGAAGTCGTTGGCTTTGGATGAAGTGAGGTCTCCCAGTATGGCTTCCATATCCGCCTGGGAGGTAACCACAATCCATGCCCGGCCGTTGCAGATAGTACCCAGGTTCTCGGTGATGGTTTGCAGCGTGAGCATCAGCTTGGTGTCCGAGCCGATGAACTGCCCTACTTCATCCACCATAAAGATCATGCGGTTTTCAGGGCCCTGGGAGTCCAGGTATTCCTTAACCCAGCGGCAGAAGTTTTCCACGGAAACGGAGAAGGTTTCTTCCGATTCTTCAAACCACTTATGGGCGGCTTCGGCAGACAGGTTCAGAGCCTTGGCGATGGCTCCCTCGATATCGTCCTGATAGAACTGGTAACCGTCGCGTTCCTCTTCCCACTCTGAACCCGTGGCGTCTCGGAACGCATCCTTGAAGGCTTGATAAACGCCTTTTTGTTCCAGATGACGCTCCATGTGGGCAATGTGGGGATGGTCGCCACTAAAGCCCTGATGCTCGTTGAACACCCGCAGGAATACGTTGAGGATCGGATTACCGGAATCGTTGGAACTGGCTTTGGAGTCGATGTTAAAGAGGATGACATCGGCCGGGGTAGACGCGGCTTTCTGTACGTCGGCGCGGATCATGGCGTCGCGCAGTTTGTGCTCATCAAAGAACTCGACGGCCTGCCTGGTATTGCCCTGCCCATCGTGGGCTTCCTTGTTCTCCATTAGGTAGGACAAAGCTTTTAGGAAGTGCGACTTACCGGAGCCGAAGAAGCCGGAAATCCAGATACCCACCCGGTTGGGGATGGACGGGTCTTTAAGATCCGTGCTGTAGCTCTCGAAGAAATCCCGGAAATGTTTTTCCAGCTCGTTGGTGACAACGTACTCTTCCAATTCCTGCCAGACGGTTGCGTCATCCGACTGGTCTGCTTTGACCACACCATTGATGGAACGGTCCAGCGGTTTGAAGAAGAGGTCTTTAATGGTCATTGCTGATCATCCTTGTAATTCGGTCAGGTACTGCGAATCAGGTACGGGGCACCAATGAAAAGGCCCGGTAATAGTTGTTGCTGGGTATGCGGTTGAACAAAGTCAGGCTCTGGCCGGTGTATTCACCCGGGTAAAACAGCACAACCGGCTTATGGCCCAGCAGGCCGTGGAGTTTATTCAGCAGGTTGTGGGCCCGGAGTACCGGCCAGACGGAGCCAACCCCATGTATGAGGATGATGTCCTGCTCGGCAGCGTTTGTCTGTTCCATCATGTAAGGGGCGAACTTATCCATATGCATGGGGCCAGCTAAGGCTTTTAGAAGGGCTTTATCGCCTTTGTTGACCTGCATATCGCAGGCCTTATCCAGGAACTTGCGGTCGGCCAGATAGTCGCGCATGACTTCCAGCAGGTTGATGCTGGCGACATTCAAGTGACTGTGTTTTTTGGATAGGAAGTTGGTCAGGAAACCCAGGTATTCGCGTACCTTGAGCTCTTCTTCCGGCGCATAGTCAAAGACCCAGAAGCCAATTTCATTGCCCAGGCCCTGCCCCTGAAGGAATTCTTCGGAAAGGATCTTGTCCGGAATCTGATTTAGCCGGTCCTGTAACGGCTGACTCATGCACGCGCTCCATCGATCTGGTTTTTCTATTTATGCCCGTTTACGCCGGGTTTGTACTGGACACATTCAGACACGCCTTGAGGCGGTATCGGCGGCTGTCTTCCAACAACACATTTACTTCGGGCCGCACCAGTATGTTCTGCAATCCAAGGCTGCGGGTACTTTGCAACAGCCCCACTTCAGCCAGGATACGGAATGCCACCTGGCCCATTTTCTTTTTGGACGACTCTGTCCAGTCCGCTATGGTGGGATCCCTGTTGACTCGATCCTCCAGAAAATCCATCCACTGGTACTGAGCCAGTTTCTCCGCCCTAAGGATGAAGGCATCCTTCAAAACGGTTTCCACAAACTCCACTAACAGCAGATTCCTCTCCAGCGCGGCCACAAAAGCAACCTGTGTGGCCAGCTCGTCGTCACCATCCCGCAGTGCCCGCCAGAATGGCTCATCCAAACGTTCCAGGCGCTTGCGCAAGGCACTGGCCTGGCGTTTGGCGGTGGCCGGACTGCGCTTTTGCAGGCGGTTTTCCGTTTGAATCACTCGTTTCCACTCTGCATCGTCTGCCTTCGACAAGAGCAAATCGGCAATAACGCGGGCTTCTCTCACGAAGAGAGAGCCGCCGATCAGGTCACTGTCGTAGCTGAATTCACGCATCTGGTCGTCGGAGTTCCTTAACGGTTTAAGATGCGTTGTATGCTACACGAGTTTCGGCTGATCGTGGCAGTATCACTGGGATTTGCCTGGTAAATCAGAACACCTCTTCATCTGGAGCGAAGTTCTTTGGACGCTGCGCATCCTGGTCGGCTTTGATCTCTGCCAGTAGCTCGTTCAAGTACCACTTACTGTGCATATCTCTAAAGTCTTCCATTTGGACTCGCAAAAGGTAGAGCAGCCCTCCATCGCGTTTCGGGTATGCAGATTGGCCGCTCATGTCCGTAAGCTTCTCAGGGAACGTTCTGATCGTGTAAGCCGGGTTTTGAGTGCCGTAGTCTTCGCCAAGAACACGGAACTCATCACCACCGAGGATAAATTGATCTTCTCCTCGAAAGCAGAGATTAACGGCTGTGTAGTTTTGATCTTTCAGCTCAACAGCAGACTGCAAGAATGTTCGGAAGACATCCATTGGAGAATGAGTGCTTCGGATATTATTAACGCAAAAGTGCAGCTCGCTGCCGCTCTCGAAAATTGCGATTTCGATACCCTTGTTTCTCGGATCGCTTTCAATGACTTTGCTTGCAACGGCATCCAGGTTTTCTGCCGATGCTCCCTGAATCCCCGAAAAGACCAACACAAACGCAAGCCAAACCAGACGCACATGCGGTAGATAATTATGAGAATTACTCATGATTCGCGCCTTGATCAAAACGCTTCCGTATCGGATTCAGTGTTCGCGCTACTGATGTCAGCTTTGGCTGCACTGAAGTAAGGACTTTCATAGCCCACTTGGAGATAACCTTGCCCACGACGCTCACCTTCTAGTCTGATCCCGATGGTTCCCCCGTTGAATTCATAAATACTCAGGTAATTACCACAGCCGGAGTAATCCAGGCATTGGTAAAATTCATCAGGTTCGTCATATAGCGAATTGCCAACAACTTCAAAGCTATTGGTGGGCGTACCGTACTTCTCGGTGAGAATTGCCTTCATCTGGTTATAGAGTTCCTTGCCCTCTGAGCCGTAAACGTCGTCTGTAAAAGACTTTGAGACGGCTATGGCTTTGACCAACTCGCCTTCATAAGTCACTGCGTAGTACTTCTCAGCCTTGGACCAGGCTTTCGGCGCTGAGAACGACTGCATGATCTTTAGCCCCCCGGTATTTGACGCATCACTAAATCCGTGGGATCGAAGTTCTTTTTCACTCATCTTCCAAGTGAGGCCGAAGGGAGCTGGAAACTCCTCGCTGTATGCCGGCATTGCCAGGAGAAGTGCGGTGAAAAACATCAGGTATCTTTGCATTGGTGTTCCCTCTCAATTGATGATTTCTACCCAACCTGTAAAACCGGAAGCCTTACAGATTCTCTTGGGTATGGAGGGAAGGTACCCATTGCCAGCGACAAGATTTGTCGCGAAGCGTAAAAAAAAGGAATTTTATTTGGGCTGGCATTGCCAGTTACCAAGAGAGTCTTCACGGCAGGTTTGCTCACTGCTCTGCCAACGACCGAGGGAATCCTTTCGCCAGACTTGCTTCCCATCGTCCGATTCATAATTACCAAGGCTGTTTCGTCGATAGGTTTTACCGAAACGGCTATCCTGGAACCGGCCTAGCGCATCTTTGCGTAGCCTGCCTTCATCCCCCTCTTCGCATTGATAGCTGTAATCACCAAGTTCACTCGCTGTCGATATACAGAATTTTAACGGCACATAGCGACGCATGGTGTCGGCAACGGCGTATTCAGGAAGAGAAATATTCAACTGGTTGCGACTCTATCGAGCCCTCGCGAGAGAGCTGCCTTGATTTCTTCTTTCAGCCACAGAGGTTGCAGGATATCGCAGTGCATCGCCTGAGCCGTTAACCACCACCGCAGATCCTGCGTGTCTCCGACCGTCACGGCGATTTCGAAATTGTAGTCATCAACATGTGTTGCCTGTTGATCGATCCCGAGCGGGGATTCCAGAAGGTGGTTGAGGACCGGTCTATCGCATCGCAGGTGGAGGCAAACCGGCTCTTGCGATCTGAGGATGCCCATGGCACCAGAATGAATGTAAAGATCCAGATCAAAACCTTCGGGGCGGTCCACGGGCGTCTCAAGTAACTCACCAGTCTCTGCACGATGCAGAACCAGTTGCCGAATTCCTTCCCGGCCGTCGATAGTGGCAATCAAATACACGTTCGGATCTCGGAATATTAATCCGAGAGGATGGACGACAATGTCCCGCGGCTCCGGCCAATTCCGAGCCTGGTACCTTAACCTGCACTGATGCTCACGTAACAGCGCCTCCGTTACGGTTTCCAGAACATCTGCGTCAATAGCAGGACGTCGGCCGCCCAATCCGCGGTTTATCACTCGCACATGGTTTGGCCATTGCCCCAGTGCCGACCTTTCACGAAGTAAGGTTCTATGTGCCTCATCGAAATGAGGCCGCAAATGAGCAAGTGCGCGAGGAGGTAAAACAGGGCTAAGGTAGGCGCGCGCAAGCTCGAACGTCAAAGCCGATGGCAGGTCCAACGCCGGAATGATATCCATGGTGGCCTCGCGATCGAAGGACCAATGGAAGGGTCGGCTTGTTTCATCAACCAGTAAGGGAAAATCAGCACTCAGTTTCTCCAGGTCTCGCTGGATGGAACGCATCGTGACCGAAAAACCCTGCTCTTCCAGCCGGCTCGCGAGTTCTGCTGTGGTTATTGAGCGAGGTGAACGAGGCACCATTCTGAGCATCGTGATGTAGCGAATGGCGGTAGTAGACATTGGCGTTTCCTTGCCTCGCTTTATGGGACTTTTTAAATTCGCATGATCGCTGAACTCTACAGCACACTAACCAATTGCTTCCAGCACCTGGTTAATAGGCGCCCCCTATTACTTGTGCAAAACGACGGCATTTTTATGCAGTCGTTCTGCACTTGCTCCTCCCAAAAAAAACGTAGAGTAATCTCAATGTCTGATCAAAAGTGCCTCTCAAACAGCACGCTTTTGGGGATCAGATGCGTCTAAACCAGTAAGTTCGGGAGATTGCCATGCGTCCGGTATCGATTGAGGATTTTATTAAGGTCGTTTTTGAATACGACAGCACGCCACCTGCCCCATCAACTATTCGTCGACTTTGTGCTGCGAGAGACGAGTGCGGACTGGCAGTTATCCCGGGTGCCTTTAAATTGGGGAAAGCCTGGAAAATTGACCTGGACGGGTATTTTCGGGAGATGGAGCGTCGGGTGTCCGGATCGGACGCTGCAGAAGACGCCTTTATCCATGACTTGGCAAATAAACTAGCTTCCTAACATGGCACCAAGATACCGCTCTGAAAAACACTCATCGCTGCACAGATACCCTGGCCTCTATCAGAGCGAGGACGGTGTCTACTTCGTTATCCATCCCATTACGAAAAAACGCGGCACCCTGGACACCAGGGACAGGAATCAAGCGATCCGACTGTGGTCAATGCTTAGCCATAGGTGGGAGGCCGAAGTCCAAGAACGGAAAACCAACGCCCTGGCTGAAAAATTGGATAGCCTCTCGATACCAGCAAGCAAGGGGGATCACATCCTTCTCCAGGACTACTTGAAGAAATGGCGAACGGAGGTCCTCGGTCATCAAATCAAGGGCAAGAGCATAGTTTGGTCGGAGTGCCGAGTCCTATCCCTACGAGGACCGAATAAAGGCGCCCCTATCGCTAAACCAACCCGTGTTGATTACGCGAGCGATGCCCGGCAATTGGAGCAGAGCGACGATGCAAAATTCCCGCTTTCTGATCCGCAAATCCTTCGCAAGATTCGCAAACTGCTTTCCCCATGGCTGCCGATGCCGACCCATTACAACGGTCTCAAGAACACGTTGAACCGGGTGTTCCTCCATGCGGTTCAGGAAGGTCTCATTGACCGAAATCCGATGATCGATATACGTAAAGCCGCCGAAGAAAAACGCCAAGTTCTCATCCCTGATGAGGCCTACCGGAAGATAACTGAACACCTATGCATCCATCGTCATAACAAGCGAGATATGGACGGCACGTGGCGTGCGAAGATTTGCGATCTCATTTACATGATGAGTCAGCAGCCAATTGACGTTTTCAATTTGAAGGAAAGCCAAGGTGAGCTCTATGACAAACCCATCGATCGCGGGGACTATTTCGCCTACGGAGTGATCCGCTTTGCTCGCCACAAAACTAAAATCGGCATCGAACTCGAGATGAACGAGGATCTTGCCGATCTGTGGAAGTGGTTTGTGGAGTTCAAGCGGAAGGAGGCCATCATAAGCGAATACCTCCTAGTATACCCACGCTACTTCGATAAGCGCTCCAGAGCTCAACAAGTAAAACACAGAACTATGCAGGCCGCCTGGCGAGATGCCTGCAAGACAGCAGGCTATGGAGGCATGTACCACCTCAGAGACCTCCGCAAGAAAGGACTGACCGAAGAATTCCTGAGCCAAGGAGAAAACGACAAAGGCGGACATGAAACGCAGGCCATGCGGAATCATTATCGGTTGATCAAGCCGCCTAAGCGGGCGAGGACAACGATCAGATTTGAGCGGGAACAGAAACTTTCTGAGTGAGTTAGATAAAACCGAAAAATCTCCAACGGACCTGATTGCTATAGAACTTCTACTGAGAGTACACTCATTGTGTACACGGATAGGGTGAGAATTATGCAAACGATCAATGTTCGAGAAACTCGGGAAAAGCTCTCAAATCTTCTGGACACTGTGGCCGCGGGAGAAGAGGTTGTAATTCTGCGCCACGGTAAACCTGCCGCACGCCTAACCGCGGCCTTGCCCGAAAAGATTCATTTTCCAAACCGTTCGGAACTCAGGGCATCTCTGCCACCCGTCCGGGAAAGCTCTGCCCATGCGGTGCGGGAACTCAGAGACGAAGAGCGCTATTAATGTTGTACTTCGATACCAGCGCCGTTCTCCCCTACTACAGACAAGAGCAGGCTAGCGATCGAGTTCAGGCATTGCTTGAGTCGCAAACCCACCCTGTTCTTATTAGTCATCTGACGGAAGTCGAGGTGGCAAGCGCACTGGCTCGGTGGGTTCGGATGGGAGAGCTCAGCGAACCCCAGGCGAACCGGATCGAAAGTGCATTCCACGATGATGTCAGCCATGGGCGCTTCAGCCTGTGCCCCATTGAAATGGCCCACTATAAACGGGCCAGCCACTGGATTGGCACAAGGAAGACAAGCTTGAGAACGTTGGATGCACTTCATTTGGCATGCGCAGAACATCACCAGGCTCAACTTATCAGTGAGGATGAAGCGTTGGTGAACGCGGCGGTTTTCTTTGGCATAGACGCCAGACTTGCTTCAAAGGGCGACTGAGCACCATGGCTAGCCCAAAACACCTCACTCGAACACTTTTTGAGCAGTGGGAAACTGTCGAGGCACTGGTTCGGGCCACCCGGGAGATGCCGGCGTTCTCCGAGGAACAGGTTCTTGCTGCCATTCGCCAGGCTCAACCGGCCCTGGACGACGTTCAGGTCAGGGAGGCTCTCCGTAGGCTTTTGGCAAGTGGCGCACTGGAGGTTCAAAGTCGCTCTGAAAGCTTCGTGGTCAATACCCATGTACTTGAGTTTGTCCGTGGCCTGACGCATGAACACGAACTGGGACTGTCATCAGTCATTCAGGCGCGCATCGAAGCAATTCGTGGCGCAACAGAAACCCTCACCGCAGGTATCGAAGCCGGAGATACCGGTCAGCAGACCCAGGCCATTAACCGACTATCTACCCTGTTCAGAGATATTGCCCGTCAGCTCGAGCAGGACCGCCATGCGATTGCCGAGCTGGCCGAGCAGGCAAAATCAGCAGACACTCGGGCTCCCATAGCAAAACGCTACAAGTCCGTCCTCGACGCCTACGATCAGTATGTTGAACCAATGAACGAGATGATGGATTCCGGACCTTCCGGCATTTTCTACCACCACCTCGCCGCAGCGGAAGACGCCCTCGACCTGGGCTACAATCGCCTCGTCACCAAAGGCGCGCTCTACAGCCACCTCAACCGTCTCCGGCACGTTGGTTATCAGGCTAAGGAACTTCGACGGCTTGGGCGAATTACCGCTCAGCAATGCGCTGATATTCTGTTTCCGCTGCGAGAAGAAGCGCGCCAGCATAACAATCTTTCCTCAGCCATCAGCCGATTGCTGGGGCAGGTTCGCAAAAAAGGGCTCAACCGCACCTTTCGCAAACGCCAAGATCAGTCCTGGCTGCCGGTGTGGCGCGTGAATCAGAGCCGCAGTGTGTCTGTAGGCGACGAGGTCAAAACAATCATGGCGGAAGCGAGGAACTTTGAGCCTACTGAACGGGAGTTTCCAGGCGAAGTGGATGCGGCGCCCATAACCATTGCTGAGTGGATTGACGAAGAACAGCTCCGGCAACGGTTGTTAAAGGACCTCCCGGTCGGCAACCTTTTGGAGTGGCTGAAGCATCACTACCCCTCCCTGCCTGACCAGGTTCTTCTGCGGCTCTACCATGACCTGGCACGAGAGGATCAATGGGAGTTGGAACTGGACGCACAGCCCAGAACATCTAACCTTTCCCGGGTTTCAGTGCATTACTGGCCCTACCGTCTGACACAACCGGTGAATGAAACTCGTGAGTAACACCAGCCAATTCCAGCAAATCGCCAGCAACCTGCCATACCTCGCCCATCTTTTTCGATGGTTCAACCGGGGCCGGCATCTCAACCGGATCTCAGAACCAGCATTGTGGGAAGAGCTTGAACGCAACCTCGACGATTATGTGGCCATTTTTACCGCACTGGGTTTTGACCTTCGCCTTGATGGCCGGGGCTTCGCCTGGTTCCATCAGGACGACGGCAGCAGCAATACAAACAAAGCCACCCGGCAACTGGCCTTGTTGTTCATGGTCATCTTTGATACTCAAGCGGATGCCGGCATTCCGCTGATGAAATTCGAGCATTGGCGAATCGATCAAACCCTGCTGACAACGGTTTTCGAGCAACACCAGGACTTGCTGAAGGCAGAAGAGCTGGATCTGTCCGGCCTGGTGAGCCTGATGAGAACCGCAGAAAACTTCGGCTTTGCCCGTTACGATAGCGGAGCTTGGCAGCTGTTGCCTGCTGTGTGTCGTTACCTGGATCATTACGAAGAACTGGCCAGCCAGGTGGATCAGGATGAAGATGTTTCCTGGGCTGGCGATCAGGATGACGAGGATAATTCCCTATGAGTTCCGATTACGGCTTCCAGCAGCTGGTACTTCTCAACAGCGCCGGCTATGAGCGCGCAGAGCTCCCTCTGGATGAGTCAGTTTCTCTCATTGCCCCCAACAATACTGGCAAGACCAGCCTGATTAACGCACTGCAATACCTGCTGATTATCGACAAGCGGCACCTGGATTTTGGCGCCCACGACAAAGACAAAGCGAGACGTTTCTACTTCCCATCCAATAGCAGCTATATCCTGCTGGAAGTCACTTTGCCTGAATCCGGCTCAGTGGTGCTGGGGTGTGTGGGCAAGGGGTTTAGCCATGACTACGCCTATTTTGCTTATCGGGGCCCTCTGAAAATTGAGGAGTACAAGCTGGACAATGGCAAGCTGGTGACTCAGCCACAGCTGTTGGAGCAACTGGCTCAACACGGGCGAACGGCCAATTTCTACTCATCGACTGAGTTTGCCGAAATGGTCTACGGCGGTGCCCGTAAGCAGGGACAGACCAGCTCCGAATTTACCGTTTTCCGGCTGGAGAACCGCAAGGATGCAAATGCCTACCGTCAGGTTCTTACTCGGACCCTACGCTTGGACAAACTCAGTTCCGGCGAAGTAAAACGTCACCTGCTCCAAATATTCAGTCGTCAGTTGCCGGACTCCGTGGTGGATTTCAAACAGGAATGGGACAAGGCCTTCGCCGAGGTCAACCAGGATCGGGAACAATACCGATCCGCCAAAAATCAGCAAACACTGATCGACGAACTGGAGCGCCAGCAGGAAGAGCGCCTCGCCATCCGAGGCCGGATCATTGCCCGACGCCCGCTCATCGACGATGGGCTGGAGCGCTGGCAGAATCACTATCAGTCAGAAAGCAAAAACCTCCAACATCAACATGATAAGTTGCAGGAGCAAGAAGCAGACCTGCTTGAGAGGGACAGGGAACAAACCCGTCGCCAGAGTGAGCTCAACCAGCAACTGGAGGCCCTGAATAAAGATGAGCACCGTCGTCGCGAACTGGAGAACCGGCTCGCGCTGATTAATGAACGTAGCCAGCTTGAGCAACAACTTGCCAGCACCATCACAGAACGCAACCGCCATATCGCCTTGCTCGACAATGCCTGTGGGCAACCTGCTCCTGCCATTGAGCACCAGCTGCGGCGGGAGAACCAAGAGCTATCAAACCTGCGCAAGGAACAGGAAACGCTCTCGGACAATCTTTATCTCACACTGAAACAGCAGATCTCAGCAGAGCAACTCAGCATTCTCAACCGAGGGCTCAACCGGCAACTGCTCACTCTGCCCCCTGGGGACTATCAACTCGAGTCTCAGCAGCTTCTACAGTGGCTGCAAGACATGCCCGAAGACTGGTTTGAACTCCCCGGGCTGAATCTGTCTGTTGCAAACCAGGCACCACAGTATGAACAGCGATCAGAAAAAGAGGTTGCCCAACTGATTGAGGATTGCCGGGGTCGGCTTCGGCAATTGCAGGAACAGAAGGCCGCCACCGAGCAATTAGATACCCAGAAGAAGCGCACGGAAGAACTCGAGCAGGAAGTAAAAAGCCTAGAAAAGGATCTGGAACAGTTTGACGAGCTGGCTCAACTTCAGAAATCGTGCCCGGATCGCCTGAAAGCAATGGAGGCAGCCAAGCAGGAGCTGGCAGAAATAGAGCACGCCCAAAAACAGGCTGGTGCCCAGCAACAAGCATTCAGGGAGCAGATTCAGGAAGTCGCCAATCAGCGGCAAGCACTGGATGCCGAGCACCAGGAGATAGATGGCATTCGTCAAAACCGTGGCGACACCGACGATCAGTTCAACTGGCTGGCTGACCTCCCCCACACGCCATGGGTAGGCGACCCCTTACTACCGCTCGACCAGCTTGCGAAAACGCTGCGGGACTATCAGCGGGACTGCTACGAGCTGAAGGAACTGGACCGGGAGCTGCACCACCAGCGCATAACCCTGCACAGCGGCGGCCTGACCAAGTTCCAGTATGCTCCCAGCCCGGAAGAAGAAATCCGGTTGATGGTGGAGTTCCGCCATCATCTTGTCCGAGAGGCAGAAGCACTGGAAAAGAAAGCCCGCAGTGCCGTGGTCACTGTGACGGCCAGCCTCCGGGATCTTCGAGGCAACCTGCAGTCATTCGAGAATGCCATGCATGAATTCAACCGGCTGATCAGCCGCAGGAAGTTGTCAGACCTCAAGGTATTCCGCATTCAGCCCGTTCACGAGAATCACCTTGTCGAAGCGATCGACTTGCTGATCCAAACAGCAGAAAAAGTCGAGTCCGGTGAATCCTTCGAACTGTTTAACCAGTCCAGCGTGCTGGACGACCGACAGCTTGACTACGCGCGCCAGTTACTGATAGATGAAGGTAGCGCGCGCCACGGGCTGAAGGTTGCCGATCTGTTTCGCCTCACCTTCGAGCTAGCCAAGGAAAATCAGGACGTGGAAAGCTTTGATGACATCGACAGCGCAGCTTCCAACGGCACCGTGCTCATGGCCAAGTTGGTCACCGGCCTGGCTATGCTCCATCTTATGCAGGACAAGCGCCGTAGTGTTCAAGCTCTTTGCTACCTGGACGAAGCCCTGGCGCTGGATGCTGCAAACCAGAGAAGCCTGATCAAAACCGCTTCCGAATTCGGTTTCGCGCTAATGTTCGCTTCCCCTTCACCGTTGATTACCGCCCATTACTGCGTCCCTATTCAACAGATGAGCAACGGCAAGAACCACATCAGCCGCAAGCACTGGCAGATTCTGCAGCCACTTGAAGCCATCGAGGCATGAGCTCCCCCTAATGAACAGATCGCTCAGAGAAGCATTGGTCAAACTTGAGGGTTCCGGCGGAGAATGTCTTGGCTCACGGTTCACCCCCTCACAAAAACGGGTGCTTGATGAGTTTTTGCTCAGGACCGCGTGCATAACCAAGATGCGCAAGGGCAATGGCACCGTCTATCGAGTCAGCAACTCGCCGGTATTCAAACAGAACCTTCAGGAGTTAAGACCTGATCCGGAATCTGGCGCTCAGGCTCTGCCGATTCGGGCACAAAACCTTTCGCTTACCCGGTCCTCGAAAGGTCGAAAGAATTCGCACGAGGCCTCTTACAGGCTACTGAAAGCAACGACCCCGGGCGTAACCTGGAAGTGTGACGGAAAGGCGCTTGATTTATGGCATCTGACATCCATCGCCGGCGCCCTCGCCGTCGATATCAGCCAGAATGAAACGCCTCTGGCCACCGACAGCGTCTTATGGCTGGTGGAAAATCAGGGCCTGCTGGATGACATCAGCTGGGTGCCTGAAGGCTTGCACGGATCTGTACTCTATTATCAGGGCCAGCTCAGTGAACGGCTGATAGAGTGGCTATGCGGGAAAAAACGAAGTCCACGGATTCTGATCTTTCCAGACTACGATGGCGTCGGACTCGAGAACTATGCCCGCCTGCGCAAAGCGCTGGGTGAGGACGCCGAACTATGGCTAATGCCTGACTGGAAACGCAAACTGGAGCGCTATGGCAATTCTGAGGTATGGCGAAATAATCTCAAGTATGTCGCCAATGCCGAGGCAAGTTTAAATTTGGATCAGGAACCCGATGAGGTGCTGGAGCTTATTGAGGCCCTTAAGCTGAGCGGTAAGGCGTTAGAGCAAGAGGCTGTGTTTTTGGTCGCAACAGACAGCTAATCGCGCTTGTTCAAGATGCCCTGCACATTCAATCGTCCGCTCTTCTGCCACGGATTGAAGCGGATAATATTTTGGGTTTAATTTGGATATTTTTTGGGTGAGAAAATCAACTAAATGGAGATGAGGTAATTCGTTGATTTTAAAAGGTAAAAATGGAGGCGCGGGTCGGAATCGAACCGGCGTACACGGAGTTGCAGTCCGCTGCA
>OJGX01000209.1_pt1 | contig 31543 bp, 27 predicted proteins | sample 1594661 | NCBI WGS metagenome assembly OJGX01 (sample SAMN05416839, study PRJEB24817) | seawater metagenome | isolation source: Sea water | place: Canada:Atlantic | collected 2013-07 | reverse complement strand
CGGCAGCGTCAGATGTGTATAAGAGACAGGTATAGGTCCAACTCAATTTAACAATCCTATGGGGATTGCTTATGCAGGTCGGATTTTATATGTGGCAGACACCGATAACGGCAGAGTTCTTCGATTTAAACTCACTTTAGACATTCGATAGGTATTTTTAAATCAGACAATTCGCTCCTTTTTTATATTTTTATGTCATGGAAAAGGCTTGTGCAAGTTGTGGTGAGGTTTTGTTTGGTAGAGTAGACAAGAAGTTTTGCAGCGATCAGTGTCGAAACACATACAACAACAAACTTCATAGCAAGGAGAATAATTACGTAAGAAATACAAACCGGATTTTAAGGAAGAATAGAAGAATTTTAGAAATCCTTGCTTCCAAAGAAAAACCCAAGGCCAACAAAGACAAAATGATGGTGATGGGTTTTAATTTCACATATTTCACCAATCAATACATTACCAAAGAAGGACGTACATACTACTATTGTTATGAGTTTGGTTATTTGCCACTAGACAATGACTGGTATGCCATCGTAAAGAAAAAAGAAGGCATGGATTAGATTAATTCATTTCTTCGTTGACTGCGTAATTTCTTACCTCATTGTATACGCTATCACGTTCAATTGGCATTCGATCAACTCCTTGTATTAATTCTAAAATCTCTTTTGTGGTCATTGTCGGACTTTGCTCTTCGGCGCCGGCCATGGAGTATATTTTAGTTGAATCGTCAATGGTGCCGTCGATGTCATTCACCCCATAGGCTAAACTCAGTTGTGCAGTTTCCCTGCCAATCATTGGCCAATATGCTTTGATGTTTGGAAAGTTGTGCATGAAAATGCGCGAAACTGAATAGACTTTTAAATCTTCGATGACAGAAACTTCTTTGATGTGTGACATCTGGTTGTTCTGATTCCTGAATTTTAAAGGAATAAAAGCATTAAATCCCCCTGTTTTGTCTTGCAAATTGCGCAATCGGTTCATGTGGTCAATTCGATCTTCAAATGATTCAATTTGGCCATAGAGCATAGTGGCATTGGAAGGCATCCCGATTTCATGCGCTGTCTCATGAATTTCTAACCACTGTGCAGAGGAGCACTTGTCTTTGCAAATCACTTCTCTAACAGTTTCAGCAAATATTTCTGCACCTCCACCAGGCAATGAATCTTGACCATGGTCTTTCAAAGTTTGCAAGCCTTCTTTGTAGGACATCTTGGCTTTCCTACACATATATTCCAATTCAACAGCAGTAAAGGCCTTTACATGCAAATCAGGACGAATCTCTTTGATGTTTTTTATGAGGTTTGCAAAATAATTTAGTCCCATTTTCGGATGCACTCCTCCGACAATATGCACCTCAGTTATGTCTTGTCCGTCATACTCTTTAATCTTATTGTAGATGTCTTCTTCTGTCAATTCCCAGGCATCGTAATTACCTTTCTCACGGAGTAACTTGGAATAAGAACAAAATTTACAATCAAAGACGCAAATATTTGTTGGTTCAATGTGAAAATTCTTATTGAAATATGTTTTATCACCATGCTTCTTTTCACGGACATGATTTGCCAATGTTCCCAGATAATTCAATTCTCCTTCTTCAAAGAGTATTACACCTTCTTCAAAACTGATGCCTTCATCATGATATACTTTTTCTGCTATCGTTTTTAGAGGGGTTGAAATGTTGGAATCAAGGATTGTTTTTAGCATTGAAATATTGTTTCAGAGTTAAGGTTTGGCAGTAGGATAAACGGTGAGTTTTTGCATCAAAATTCCATTATTGTTTTCTAACCTCAACACATAAAAACCTGCTGTTTTTTTTCTTAGACTAATTATTAAACCACGTTCATCACGATTGGTTTGAAAAGGGATGGATTTTCCACTTAAATCGAACAATTGAATTGTGTTGGTGGTGCTTTCATCGAACTCACCTTCAATTCGAAATGTGCCGGAATTCGGATTGGGGTAAATTTTCAAAGTAGGTTTAAGTTTGTTTTCAAAAAGACCAACTGGCTCCAATCCTTTAGAATTTAATAAAGAAGCACGACCAATTTCTAATCCTGTTCTTGCGCGATTTTTTTGTCCTAAGGTAAAATTCCCCATGCATCGATCATCTACCCATTGCATAAAGTTGCTCAACATGTCTCTAGAACTACAGGTGTTTGTTGGATTTTGACAATTGTTAAATGCCCCACCGACAGCTCCAGATTGTTTAGGAGTGTCATTTACACCATCATCACTTGTGCAACTACCATTATTGGTTCCCCAAGGATGCAATAGGTTGAGCCAATGACCAATTTCATGACTAAGGGTGCGACCAAGATCATAAGGTGCAGCAGCTGTCCCTCCAGTTCCAAAATTGGTGTAATCAACGACAATCCCATCAGCATCTTTGGAAACCCCTGGAAAATTTGGTGGGTATGCATAACCAGCAACCCCACTTCCTGCCTCACATACCCATATATTCATGTAGGAGTCTCTGTCCCAGGCAGGCACAATTGAATCGTAACTACCTTTATTGAAATCACAAACGTTCGGAATGCTTGTGGATGTTCGAGTAACTCCAGTAGTCACATTTCCATTAGGATCTTGTGTTGCCAATCTAAATTCAATTCTCATGTCTGCCTTACTGTCTCCACCGACCACATTAGTGGTATCCGCATTAAGTTTCCGAAAATCTAAATTGATGACATTAATTTGGTTGTTAATTTGCTGATTGGAAATGTTTTGTGTTGAATTTCTGTAAATCACATGCACTACAGTTGGTATAGTGATAATTGCGCTGCTTTTTTGATTTGACCTTTTTTTATTTTGTTCTTGAAAATTAGATTCAAATATGATTCGATCGCTATCGTTGGCTAAACTTTGATAAATTAGGTCGAAGCCACATTTTTTCGTTTCCTGTGCTTTTAATATGGTTATGAATAACTGAATGAATAATATAGCAATCAAATAGAATTTATTCATATATCAAATTTCGTTAAAAATTGCAACTTTAATGTAGATTAGTTCGTCTTATACTTGTAAGACTTTGTGGTAGATATCTTACACCTATTTTAGAAATGGTTCTGGCGCCTTGCCAGAGCCTTTTTTAGCACCATTTGCAAAAAACAGAATCATCATTATGTTCAAATATCATTTCACTATGAAGCATTTCTGTTACAATGGTAGAGAGGATGTTCTCAAGATCAATTTCAACGCTTAGGTCCAACAAAAGTAGGGTGTTGTTAGGATTGCGCAAAGAGTATATGCCTGCATAAATATTGTCAATATTAAGCTCCTTTGATGCAACATATCGATAGATTAACATTTGCAAGGCGATACTAAATTTGCCTCCAAGTAATTTTTCACTGTTATAATTCGTAAGGGCTTTGCTTTCCACGAGACCACTCTTGTAATCGGTAATTCTAGTTTGTCCGTTGATTTCTTCAATGCGATCAATTTTTCCCTTAAGCTTAATTGGTTCAATCTCCCCGTTTATGTTTACCTCCATTTCAGTGGTATACTTTTTTTCAAGTGCAACAAGCTTGATTTGATGTTTTGATTGTGCTTGTTTAGAATCTATTCTAATCATTCGATCAATCAACATCATAGCCACTTCCATCACCAATCGTTGCTGACCATATTTCGGGACTACACTTATTTCATTTTTAAATGCATTTTGCAAAGCCTTCTTTTTTCGTTTTTGAAGAGATTCGATGGCTTCAAGGTTGATGAATTTTCCAACGAAAGGCAAGTACAATTCTTCAAGCGTATTGTGCACTATCGTTCCCAATACATTGTCCGAAATTTGTTCATATGTCTGCTGATCCTGTGACAATCTAAGCATGTAATTGAAATAGAAATCAAGTGGGCAATTCAGAAATCCATTGATTGCCGAAGGCGATAATCCTCTTTGAAACAATGCACGTATGTCAGACAAGGTTTGGCTGTTTTGTTGGATCAGAGAGGCCTCAATTTGAGAAGAGTTAGAAGGAGTCTTTACCTGTTCAACGCTGAGTTTGACCCTCTGATTTTTAACTGGCCATTCTTGGATCAATTGTTCAATGAAACGACTTCGTTCTCCTGTGGAAAAGCCATCAAGACTATTGTTGTACAGCAAGGCTATAGATGATGGATGCTGCAATAATCTATAGAAATGATAGGCAAAAATAGCTTCTTTTTCGAGGTGTACAGGTAAATTAAACTTGCGTTTCACATCAAATGGAATAAAGCTATTGTTGCTTTTTGAGGTTGGCAATATGCCTTCATTTATCCCTGCAATAATCAAATGATCAAAGTCCAACACTCTACTCTCTAGGATTCCCATAATTTGAATTCCCTCAAGTGGCTCACCTACAAAGGGAATTGTGGTACTACTGAACAATTGTTTGAACAATCTTTGAACAAGTTTCCAGTTGAATTGCAATTGATTTTTTTCTGTAGACCTCATTAGTTTTCTCAACTGAGCTTGCATAATCTCTAAAGCAGCGACTTCAATGGAATTTTGTTTCGTGCTTAAAAACAAGGGAATGAGATTCAATAAATGTTGGAATAATTCTTCAGGTACCTTGGGTGAAAATAGTGGAAACCCAATCTGTTCTTGTATAGATGCTAAATCGGACGCATCAAGGAGAAAACCATGTTTTTTTCTGAAGGATTCGATCAACTGAAAGAATTTGTCCTTTTTTTCAATTTCAACAAATTGCAGAAGATTTGAGTACAAGAAATCAAGTATGTCTTTTAAGGCAAAAGGTGGATAATTGGCATTAGACTGATCGTTTTCAGCAGCATCATAGCCATGAAAGAAATTCAAGTATCCGTCCATGCATTGGTATGTTGTCGTATGCACCAATGGGTAACCCATGGTGACATTTACTGAAGCCACATCTTGTGGAATGGATTCAAGCAATGGCATGAGCAAGCTTTCATCTGCCAGCACAACAGCAATGCGTTTGCTATCAACTTCATTCTGCTGAATTTCTTGGAGCAATTGGGCGATCCACTTTACCTGTGCGACATTGCCTTCTAGACCGAAAATAGAAACATTTTTTTCTTGAGTACACAATTTATTACTGATCCATTTTGGAGATTCAATTCCATGGAAATGGCTTCTTAAAAAGTATCCAGCCTCTTGCAATGGATCATCGAGGTAATAGTGGTCAGCATCCCATAAAGTGTCAGCTATATGATGATTTTTTAAGGCGTTAATGATGCATTCTTCTGCTTTGTTAAAGGCATTAAAGCCTACGAAATAGATGAATTTAAAGGAGCTGAATTGCGAGAATCGATCGTGAATGTTTTCGGCCAAGGTTCGGTATGCAAGTCCTTGATAAGCAATATTATGAGTAGCTAAATGTAACTTAAATTCCACATAATAAAGGTGAAGTTTTTTCCAAAATTGGAGATAGTTTTTTTGACCTGAACTGAATTCACCTTCTAAATTCCATTGTTCAATCGCTCTGACTTCGTTTAGAAAACCAAAAAGTTCTCCGGCATTGGTCAGGTTTAAATCAATTTCATTAAAGTCATGAAGCATGACTGTAGCCCAGTTTAAGAAATCTTCTATGTTTTCTGCATTTTTTCCTTCAATGGTCTTATGAACTTGAAATAAACCCAACTGTAAATCCATTTGATCAGCAGCTTGCATTTCTGAATACTTAAATACAAAGTCCTCTATGCTGATAAATTCGGGCATCCAACTAACTGAATCTAATTGAGATTTGAAACATTCTTTTAAGAAAACTATGGCTCTCCTGCTGGGCAATACAATCAATATTTCTCCTAATTTTTCGGAGTGTTTATTGATGATTTCTGAGGCTGTTTTGTTAAGGAAGCTAAGCACGAGATAAACTTAATTATTAATGCTGAACCCAGCCATCGTGATAAACGGTATGAATCTTGATTCTTGTTGAAGCAGCACCCTTATTATTTAATTTTGTACGATTATGTATCGATGGACAATTTTGTTTTTATTCCTGTTTACAGTAATTCAATTTTCGAACGGACAACCGACCACTTCTTCTGAAGGATTCAATCAAAAAAATGCATTAGGCAAATCAGATGGAAATTGGCGGAAGTATTATGAAAATGGTCAATTGAGATTTGAAGGTCAATTCAAGGATGGGATTGAGTATGGTGAATTTCGTTATTATGATTTGGAAGGCAGGTTGAAATCTACCTTGAATTATGTTGGCGAGAACAAGGCCATGGCAAAACACTACCATCCGAATGGAAACATTATGGCCGAAGGCTTGTTGATTGACCGAAAAAAAGACAGTATTTGGAACACATACACAACTTCTGCTAAGCTCCTTGAAAAAGGGGCATACATTAGCGGAAAGAAATACGGCAATTGGCAAACGTATTTCGAAAATGGTCAAGTGTCTGAAGAAATGTTTTTTGAAAATGATTTAGAAGAAGGATCGTTCAAAGTGTATTTTTCAGATGGGAGTTTGCGTCAAGAAGCAAATTACGTAAATGGATTTTTAGAAGGTTTAGCAAGCTTTTTTGATGCGCAAGGCAACAAAATTTTGAAAGGAAAGTATTACAGAGGTGCAAGAGATGGCAGATGGATATACTACAAAGAAAAATTGGAGGTAGAAAAGGTATTGGAATATGACAAAGGAAAGTTATTGAATCATGGGGGAGATGAAAATCTAATGAAAGACGATACTGAGCAATACAAAAACAATCGAAAAGACTATTTAGAGTTTGAGGATTTGAAGAAAAGAATTAGCTATGACTAAAGAGAGTAAAGGGAAAGTCTTGGTGGCAATGAGTGGAGGAATTGACAGTTCGGTGACGGCCATATTGTTGCATGAACAAGGATATGAAGTCATTGGAGTAACCATGAAAACATGGGACTATGCAAGCTCTGGCGGCAGTAGAAAATCTACTGGTTGTTGCAGCCTTGATGATATCAATGATGCAAGAATATTGGCCGTAGATTACGGTTTTCATCACATTATCATTGATATACGAGAGGAGTTTGGTGATTATATCATTGACAATTTTGTTGAGGAATATACAGCAGGTCGTACTCCAAATCCATGTGTTCTTTGCAATACACACATTAAGTGGGATGCATTGCTGAAACGAGCCGATCAATTGGGGTGCGATTTTATCGCGACAGGACATTATGCCAACCTTCGTTTTGAAGAAGGACGTTATGTCATTTCTAAAGGCAAAGATGAAAGCAAAGACCAGTCATACGTGCTTTGGGGATTGTCACAAGAAGCTCTTGCGAGAACGAAATTTCCCTTAGGCAAGTTCACGAAAAAAGAGATAAGAGAAATGGCATTTAGTCGGGGACACAAAGAATTGGCGAAAAAAGGGGAGAGTTATGAAATTTGTTTTATTCCAGACAATGACTATCGAGGATTCCTTAAACGAAGAATCGAAGGACTCGAAGAAAAAGTCAAAGGTGGAGATTTTATTGACCTGAATGGCAATATTCTAGGAAAACACGAAGGTTACCCTTTTTTTACAGTAGGACAGCGGAAAGGATTGGGTGTGGCCATGGGAGAACCCATGTATGTATTGCGAATAAATCCCGAGAACAATACTGTGGTGTTGGGCCAAGAAAAGGATTTGCAAAAACAGCACATGAAGGTCAAACAATCTAATCTAATCAAGTACAATACATTGCCTCAAGGAAAAGAATTGTTGACTAAAGTGCGATACAAGGACAAGGGGACGTTAAGTGAGTTAAGCATCAATCCTAAAGGAGAAATAGAGGTTGAGTTTAAAGCTTTGGTAAAAGGAATTGCACCAGGTCAATCTGCCGTGTTTTATGAGGGCAACGATTTGGTAGGCGGTGGATTTATTTCGCGCTCATGAAAAATAGTAGGCTATTTCTGTACTTATTTATCTTAGGATTAATGCATTCCTGTACTCCAGAAAAAAAAGAAGAATTTACAATAGATTACGGCTATAGTTATGTTCCATTGGCTATTGGGCAAGTAATTTTTTATCAAGTAGATTCCATAATTTACGATGACTTTACAGGGGGTATTGATACCATTTCATTCCAACAAAAAGAGGAGTTGAGCGCTTCTTTTGTTGATGGTACTGCAAGAAAAGCATTTAGGATTGAGATTTCTGAACGTCTCAATGACACTTCTGCATGGCGTATAGTGAGAAGGGAGGTGCGATTAAGAACAGGATTACGTTATGAAACTCAAGAAGACAATGTACGAGAAATAAGGTTGGTATTTCCTGTGGAAGAGAACAAACGTTGGGATGCAAATGCTTTAAATGCAGCCAATAAGCAAGAATATGAGTACGAATCAGTTCATGGTTTTTTTGAATTTGGAAATCTGCAATTTGACTCCAGCCTGCATGTCATCCAAAGGGATGAAGAAAACTTAATCGAACGCTTTTATACCGAAGAGCGCTACGCAAGCGGAAAAGGATTGATTTATCGCAAAGATATAAACTTAAGAACCAAACTCAATGGAGAGATCGAAAAAGGGTTTGTTTATACAAAATATTTTTTGAGATCCACACCATAGAACAATTGTCTGTTATCATTAATAACCCTAATGGCTATTTTACTTAACAGAACACTATTTTCACTAAATTTTTATACTTAGTCCTTACATCGCAAAAGGAAGAAACAGATTTAGGGAAGTATAATAGCTTGAATATTCAGACCACTCATGGTTCATTATGCGCTAAAGAGATGTTTAATCTCTAAATAATGTTAGCTTTAGCTCACTATTAATAAGCTCTAATTCATTGTTGAGGATTGAGAATGTCATTTCTTCTCCAATTTCAAACATCAATAGATTGCGACTGATGTCATATTCATACCTAGTTGAATCGTTAATTGTAAGAACTCCATCATTAAATTCAAATTCAGCACCCTCGGAAAATAAATTTGACCAAGCTGTTGCCGCTATTCCCGCTTCAGATTTTCCTGTATTACTAATTGGATGCATTTCTTTAAATGTCCACACTCCCTCCAAGTTATTACTGTTCTTGCATGAGGATAATGTTAACATAACAATAAGTAATAGAATGACTTTAGCTACTCTTTTATACATAATAAATAAAGACTTCATTTTTATAAGTTTTAAGAAGTTAATCGATATTGTAAGCTTGGTGTTTTCTGATTTATGTACGTGATTTCTTCAACAGTAAGAGTGCATGTTCCTTTGCAATCTCCTTTACATCACATTGCTCCACTCCCAATCAGCATTCCCTTTTTATATGTATTTGGAATCTTTATTTTTTGAGTAAATCTCTTATCTCACCCAATAAAACTTCTTCTTTACTTGGAGCGGGAGGAGCTGCTGGAGCCTCTTCCTCTTTTTTCTCCATGTTTTCTTTCATTTTGTTGTAAGCTTTAACGACCATAAAAATTGCGAAAGCTACAATCACAAAAGTGATGATTGTATTAATGAATGCACCATAAGTGATGGCAACTTCAGCCATTCCGTCTCCTGCACCTTCGGCAGATTCAGCAACAGCCGTTTGGAGTACAACTTTTAATTCTGCAAAATCTACACCTCCAAGGGCTAGACCTACGGGTGGCATAATGATGTCATTGACCAATGATTTTACGATGGCTCCAAAATAGGTGGCCATGATTAAACCAACGGCCATTTCCATGACATTGCCTTTGCTAATAAACTTTTTGAACTCTTTCATAATTGGGTTTTAGTTGGTTATTATTTATAATTCGAAGGTAAAAAAAAAGTGCAGTAATGAAAGTTCTATAAGAAATTATATCGTTTTTATTCTATTGAATTAAATGGTCGTTTTCCCACTCATAAAAATTTACTTTATCTATGATTTTAAAACCATATCTTGTATGGAGTTGATTGCCAATGAGATTGCTTTTCTCAGTTTCTAAATAAATTCCACAAGCTTCAGTCTCTCTGACGACTTGTTTTGCTCTTTCGATTAATTTTAAAGAAATGCCTTTGCCTCTAGAGTCCGCTGCAACAAACTTCTGATGGCAAGACTAGAAAAGTTAATGAGTAAGAAAACAATCAATCTTAGGATCATTGTTTGTTTGATTATAGGTGAGTTGAATTCAAAAGATAAAATCCATAATCTTCGTTCTCATACAAAAGTGGATAATGTTGTAGAGCAGATCTATACGTATGCTTATCGATGATAAGGTAATGAGCGCCTTTGGTCTTGAGAGAATCAATATAGTTTTTTTGGTCAACATTGGCATTGACAATAGACCAACCTTTTCGATGTGCAAAATACATGTCCTGGTAGGAGTCTCCACCATTGATCACAATTAGATGATCTGCCTTTAAATATTTTTGTGCCAATGCCTCCAATTCTAATTTATACAACTGCTTTTCTTTAACAAATAAATGATGTTGTTGGTTGGCAATGCCTTCAATGCAAATGATAAATACCAAAATCAGTGCATATTTATTTGGAATTTTGCTCAAGAAATATCCAACTATAAAGGCCATTAGTGGAACAAAGGGAATCATATAGTACCCATGATTTGGAAAGATAAAACCTGTTTTCAATATGAAAAAACAAAAGGTTAAGCCTATCATAAGTAGTGAGAATTGGACTTTCCTGTGCTTACCTTTTAGGAGAAGAAAGATACCAAATAGAAAACCGGCAAAAGCAACGAATGATTGCAATGCTGCAAAATAAAATTTTTGTAAAAATTTTGGCCATAAAGGAACTATTTCTGAGAATCCTTGAGTCAGACTTCGAGGAAAAAAATTTGTAAATTGATGAATTTTAACCAATTCGGGATTCCAAATGAAGTACCACCAAAAGCAGATGCTAGCGGCAAATAAGGTGGCTGTTAACACCAAATACTTTTTTTTGGAAGTGACGTTCCTTATAAAAGGAAGCACAAGAATAGCTGCTAAAATGCAGACCGAAGGTATTTTGGACAATGCACCCAAGCAACAAAAGATAAAGTAGAACAACAGGTGTTTTGTGCGCCCTTTTTGCAGGTACTCGATCATAAAATAAAGGGAAAAGAGAATCAAGGAAGTACTAAAAGTATCTGGCATAATCTTTTGACTGTATGCAAACCATATAGAAGTGCCGAATACTAATGTTGAGTAAAATGCCAAAGGCTTTTTAAATAAGCGTTTTAGCGCTAAGTAGAATGCATACATGCCAAGACTGCTTGTCAATAGATTTAATAGTCTGCCATACCAATGTTCATAGCCAAACACATCACAGAGAATTACAATGAGCATATTGAAAAAAGGAAATTCTGTGGCCAAAACTCCACTTCGTTCTCCAGCAGTATCGATCATTGGATGTAAGAAGGATGTGTTGCCTTCAAAAAGATTTCGACTCACCATTAAGGTGAATGACTGACGCCAATTATGCGCAGGATCTAATGGCGGGTTCAAGATGCCAATTAACCTTATCAAAAAGAGCAAGATGATCCAAAAGCGAATGTCTAACAGTAAGAGTTTAAGGCGTATTGGTTTCATCAATGGATAAGTTGGTAAATATTATAAAAATAGAATTTATATTGTGATGCTTATTTCATCTTCTGTTCATCTTCAAAAACAATGAACGAAATGGAATAGCATACGTATCAAGAAGATGATTGAATTGATTAAGAATGCACTAAATATTTACTTTAGGTTCATCATAACTTTCTTACTGCTTGCAATCGGTGGCGAAAAAATAATTGCCCAGGATGCTGAAATAGGAGTGCAATCTAAACCTACAACATTAGACAGCAACTACATCAAGGTCTTTCCCAATCAATTGACGAGCAGACTCTATTTGTCTCGAAAATTTACTGACCTTCAAATTGAGGAGCAAAAAGACAACAGAACACTCAGTTACGAACCCAACAGCAGTGTGAATCTTGGTGTAGGTGCCACATACAATGGATTCACCTTAAATCTTGCATACGGATTTGCATTTTTAAATCAGGCAGAAGAAAAAGGTGAAACCAAATACTTAGACCTTCAATCCCATATATATGGCCGTAAATATGCCATTGACGTATTTGCACAATTCTATCAAGGATTGTATTTGAACAACACTTCATCTTTCAATGCTTCATTTCAAGCGCCTTATTATTTAAGGCCAGATATGCGTGTCAATATGTTGGGTGGAAGTTATTTTAATGTGTTCAACTATAGGCGTTTTTCTTATGCAGCTACCTTTATTCAAAATGAGTACCAAAAGAAATCCGCTGGTTCTTTTTTGCTAGGAGGAAAAGTTAACCTTTTCAATGCAATAGGGGACAGTAGTCTTGTTCCGAATTGGCCCGTAGACACCATATTTCAAAGTTTTGCAGGGGCAGTGAATATGGGTGGCTTTCAATTCGGACCAGGATTTGGTTATGCGCATACATTTGTGTACAATGAACATTGGTTTTTAACCTTTTCATTGAAGTTGAATTTAATGCTGGGGCCTGTGGTCTATGAGATTGAAGGAGTTGGTATTACTCAAGAATGGCAGTTAAACAGCGGTGTAGATTTTCGATTTGCTTTTGGCTACAATTCAGACAAAACGTATTGGGGAGTGAGTTTAATTCAAGATCAATCCACAATTAAAAGTTCGGACGAATCCTTATTTGCCAATTTCGGCGTAGGAAATGCGCGCATTAATTATGTAAAACGTTTTCAATTGAATGATAAGTGGAAGAAAAGACTTAACAAAATACCATTTTAATGATTGATAAACTGTTTTAAACCTATTTGGTTAACTATCTTATGCAATTAAAATTTTTGATTTATGAACAACGCTTTTAAACTCCTATTGATATCGGTGATTCTTTTTGCTAATTCACACCCAGTCGATGGACAAGGTTTTTTCAAGAAAAAGAAAAAGCAGGAGGAAACTCAAAAAAAAGAGGTCAAGCAAAAATCCAAATTCAAGGAATTCGATGAAGTCATTACAAAAGAGTTTATGCTAGATGAAGGTCTTTTTAAAGTCTATTCCAATGGTATGGACTACTTTTTTGAAATACCATTTGATAAACTAGACAAGGACATATTGTGGGTAAGTAGGATCGCAAAAATCCCTGCCGGATTGGGTGGCGGCTATGTGAATGCAGGTTCAAAAACAAATGAGCAAATTGTCCATTGGAGCAGGGTGAAAGACAATATTCATTTAAAGTCAATTTCTTACACTAATGTTGCCGATGAGGAATTGCCCATCTATCAGTCTGTCGTAGCGAACAATTATGCACCAGTGATTGCAGCTTTTGAAATTGAAGCCTTTAATCAAGATTCTACGGCTGTAGTTGTTAAAGTAAATGACCTTTTTTTAAGCGATGTAAAGGCCATTGGAGGGTTATCATCCTCTTTAAGGAAACGCTATAAGGTCAGTAGTTTAGACAAGAAAAGAAGCTTTATCGATCAAATGAAAAGTTTTCCTTCTAACATAGAGGTGAGACACGACATGACCTATTCGGCCTCTGAACCACCTTCAGACTATAAATCGGCCACCATTTCCTTGCAAATGAGTCAATCGCTCTATTTACTGCCAGAAGAGCCTATGATGCCACGTTTGCATGATAAACGCATTGGTTGGTTTACTGTGCGTCAAATTGATTTTGGTTCGGACGCCTTAAAAGCTGATCAAAAAACGTATATCAGAAGATGGCGTTTAGAACCCAAAGATCCTGAAGCTTATACGAACGGAGAGTTGGTTGAACCGGTAAAACCTATTGTATACTATTTAGATCCTGCAACGCCAGAAAAATGGCGACCTTATTTCAAGCAAGGAATTGAAGATTGGCAAACCGCTTTTGAAGCTGCAGGCTTCAAAAATGCCATAGTAGCAAAAGATCCCCCCACAAAAGAAGAAGATCCGGATTGGAGTCCAGAAGATGCACGCTACTCAGTGGTGAGGTATGTGGCCACAACCACTAGAAACGCCATGGGACCAAGTGTGAGTGATCCTAGATCAGGAGAAATTATAGAAAGTGATATCGTATGGTACCACAATCATTTGCGCTCTTATCGCAACCGCTATATGTTGGAAACTGGCGCAGCCAATCCAAAAGCAAGAACACTTGAAACCCCAGAGGAGGAAATTGGTGAAATGATGCGCATGGTCATTGCCCATGAAGTAGGGCATGCCTTAGGCTTGCCACACAATATGAAAGCAAGTTATGCGTACCCGACTGATTCCCTTCGTTCAGCAACATTTACTCAAAAATGGGGGCTAGCATCTACCTTAATGGATTATACCCGCTACAATTATGTGGCCCAAGCTGGTGATGAAGGTGTACGCTGGGTGCGCATGATGGGACCTTATGACAGTTATGCTATCAACTGGGGGTATCGTTTTCTGGCTGACATTAAAAGCCCTGATGAAGAGAAAGCAACACTCAATGCCTGGATTGAAGAAAAGAAGAATGATCCTGTTTATCTTTTTGGCGGTTCTAATCGCTATGACCCAAGTTCACAAACAGAATCTGTTGGAGATGATCCGGTTTTGGCAAGCAGCTATGGATTGAAGAATTTAAAAATAGTGGCCGAGAATTTAAATGATTGGACCACGAAAGAAGGAGAAGGCTATGAGGACATCAAGGAATTGTACGGAGAGCTGCTCGGTGTTTGGTTAAGGTATACTGGACATGTCACAAATGTAATTGGTGGGGTATATGAATTATTGTTGACATCAGATCAAGTGGGACAAACCTATACGCATGTGTCGAAAGGCGCACAACTCAAAGCGCTTCAGTTCTTAATTGGAAATGTATTTGTTAGTCCAAAATGGTTGTTGCAAGAGGAGATCATTCAAAACATTGGACCTTCAGGCATAGTAGACCGTGTAAAAGGTTTACATCAACGACAATTGAATGCCTTACTAGATGAGGATAGATTAATGCGAATGATTGAAAATGAGGCACTCAATGGGCAAGAGGCATTTACTGTAGATGCTCTGTTCAACGCCATAAATCAGCACTTCTTTGTCAAGCCTTTTGGTGGAAACAAAATGGATGCTTACGAAAGAAATTTACAACGACTATATGTGGAGCGTATGGCAGAATTGCTGAAAGATGAGGTCATAGACTCTGACATTGATGCCTTGGCTCATTCAACGCTAATCCGCATAGCACAGTTGTCAAAACGCAATGCAAGCAATGCCTCAGGCTTAAATAAAAGCCATTATGCATCTATTGTTGCGAGGTGCAATGCCATTTTAGACAACAGTAAATAAAAAAAGCCCTCTGTTTCTGAGGGCTTTTTTATTAGATCATTGTCATTGGCTAGAAATCTTCTTCTCGAAGCCCGTATACTTGTCTTACTTCTTCAAAATTGTTTATATCAACATCTTCAACAATCGCATTGCTTGGAATTACCACTACTCTGAATGAAAAAGGATTGGCCCAACTAATGTTTTGACCATTCTCTGCTTGAGAGGTAACTTGTATATTACCTGGATTAACGATGTATTGGAATGTCACAAATTGAATAGTTTGTCCTAACTGTGCTAAGAATCTATACGGTAATGCTCTCCAGGCAATTGAGTCAGTACCTAATGCTGATGTGCTGTAATACACACCTACTTGGCTGTTATTTGATTTAGTTTCTGTCAAACTTGGTATGCTTAGGTTAGCAACTCCACTTGTCCAATCTGCCTGAACAACAGTAAAGGTGTAATTTTCTACATTTGCATTTCCATTTGCACCAGCTGGCCCTGCTGGTCCTTCCGCTCCATCATCGCCAGAACAGGCCACAAGGCTCATACAGGCAACAAAAATTCCAATTAAATTGATTCTTAAATTCTTCATAATAAATTAATCTTTGGTTAAAATTCAAATATAGTAATTATGTGTGGCCAGACTTCCTTGTTTTAGCATTGAAGGCTACAATACAACGAATAGAGTGTGTGTTATTCTCTAACATCCTGAATTTCCGTAAAATAAAATTAATTCTTGAGCGGTTTCTTTTCCATTTTGGTCAATTGCAGCTTGCCAATTTTCTGGAGCATTGTTTAAATGTTTGCTTAGAAGTGTATCCAAGCCTGCATTTCCTGACTGACCTTCTATGCTAGATGCTATGATTTTTCCTTCAGAGGAAATTGTAAAATAAATTCGACCACTGCCCAATTTTTTTACATCTATTGTGCTATACAAGGATTTACTTTTTTGAATTAAAAAAGCGAGTAAATTTTCATTTCCGCCCTTATAAGTGGCATTGATATTTGGCACAACACTCACGAAATAAGCAAGCTCGTAATCGATGTATTCAGCGTAGGTAGAATCATATCTCTTGGCTTCTGCCTTAACATAGTAATTCTCTGTGTACCTTAGCTTCTTAAGCTTTAGTTTTTGTGTTTCCGAAAGAGTTTTACCCTTTGCCGAGTATTCTATTGATTTAAACACTTCATGGAAACCAATTCTGAATTCAGAAATGGAAATGGAATCTTCAGTTATCTCATCCGGCAATATGTCATATATGGTTTGAGCATTTAACAACTTTACTTTCGGCATTTGATGAAAGAATTTAGTTCCCACCTTAAGTCCAATGGAATTTTCATCTTCTAAGTGCTTTCTTACAATATCCAGAATGTCATTGGTGCCTTTTTTGTCAATAGCGTATGCATTGTTATCGGCAGGTTTAGGTTTTGTACTAGCTATATTGATTTCGTGTATACCTATGGCAGTCAGAAAGAACAATGGAAGGCTGAACAGCAATATTTTTTTCATTTCAAAAGAGTTGATATTTCTATCAAAAGTAGAGTGGAGAACTATTTGGACTTGTTAAGCAATTGTAAATTAGTGTAAATCTTCCCAATGTTGAAGATTGGTAAGAAGGAATCAAATATGTTTGTACTATGTTAATTGGAAACATTCGTCTTGTGGTTGTTTTGCTTTGTTTGAATTTCATTGTTTCAAACATTCTAGCACAAGACACCCTCTCTCAAGCTGAACTCAAAACAGTGTTGCGCTCCGTTGCACATCAAACTTTGCTGCAAGCCGGAGACAGTACTTCTCGTGTCTTACCTTTAGAGAAAGTGAATGATGCTTATATCATTTCTTTTGAATCTGAATTTGCTTTCACACCAGACAGTATCATGAAGCTTTTCGGTCGAGAAGCTAAACGAAAAGGATTTCCACAACATTTTGTTGTAGAAGCCATCGCTTGTGAAAGTGATTTTGTCGTGCACAGTTTTGTCATCAATCAGGAGGATCAATCCAACATTTTGGCGTGTAAACAGCGCAATTTGCCTGAGGATTGCTATCAATTAAGGGTAAGTATTCTCGAAAAAGAGATCGAACTCAAGGAGATGAGCACTGCTAATAAAGGTGAAACCTCCTATTTGTTGTTGCTTGTTTTGATTGTTCTTTCAGGAGTTTTGATTCTTTTTAATTGGTGGTTCAACCAGCGCAAGGTAAAAAGGATCAAGCAAAATTCCCATCTCATCCGAATCGGACAAATTCAATTTGATTCACTCAATACCGAATTGTTGATTGACGATCAACGTTTTGAATTGACTGCTAAAGAAGGCGAATTGTTGATGTTACTTTATGAAAAAGTGAATAAAACCATAGAAAGAGATGTCATTTTGAACCGCGTGTGGGGAGATGAAGGCGATTATGTTGGCAGAACCTTGGATGTATTCATTTCTAAGCTGAGAAAGAAACTGGAAGCGGATTCTAAGGTCAAGATTGTCAATATTCGGGGCGTAGGCTACAAAATGGTGGTCAATCAGTAAAGCATAATCACAATTATTTATATAAGGCCATTAATTAGTTGCTTGATCCATTCTTTTTTCGGAGGTAATGATTCTGCACCAATTGTCCAACAAATATTTTTGATTCAATTAATTCAAACTCTAAATGAGTATTGGTTTCTCCAAACAATGGTATTCCATTGCCAAGTAGAATAGGGAATACAGTAATGATCATCTCATCAATGAGGTCTGCCTTTAGAAAGCTTTGGATGGTTTTGCCTCCATCAATGTACAATCTTAAATGGCCATTATTGTGAATTATATTCAATATATTCTGAATGCTTCCGCTAATTATAGTTGCTTTTTTTTCAATGATTTGCGGCAATATATCTAAACTGTTACTCCAAACGTATACCATTTTATCATACGGCCATTCTATGCCAAAACTCAAGACTTTTTCAAAGGTTTTTCGCCCCATCACCAATGCATCTATCCTTTCCATAAAAGGGTCATAACCCATCTGTGTATTTTCTGGAATATGTATAGATTCTAAAAATTCAATGGAACCTGATATTTCTGCGATATAGCCGTCTAGACTTGTGGCGATGTAAACACAGTTTTTTGATTCCATGATTTGTTCTGCATTAATTTGTGAGGTAATATACAAACTCACCAATGGTGGCTCCCATATGATATGAAAAGGCAATAACAATCAATGCAGTGAAGAGTACTACCAATAACTTTTTTTGTTTCTTATCCTTTTCATTGCGCAAGCTTAAGTAAGCTGCTATGCCTAAGAGTATGATAAAATAAATATCCATTGGCTTGAAATTCTTGTGAAGATAAATTTAAGCCATAAAACTTTAATGAATGATCAATGTCAAGATTGATTCTGTAACAAAACATTTGCTTAGCAAGTCTCAAGACTAACTATTAAGTCTGATAATAAAGTAATGGAGATGAGATTTATAAATATGTGAAAAGAATCAAATTCCTACAAGATTTGAGTTCTTATAGGCATACACAAACAAAGATCAAATATTAAATACCGTCTTGAAGGCTTTTCATCCAAGTACTCCATTTCTCTTCTGCTTTTTCGACATCTTGGCGAAATGGACCGGCGACAAAATGGACTTCAGTCGTGCCTTTTTCATTGTCTTCTCCCACCAATAATTTCTCAGCATAGTGTTGTCCATTCAATTCATAATCAATATGCATGTAAAGGTTGCCGTACATATTCATTACCATGCCAATTCCACGATCGTCCCCACTCTCAAATTTAAATTTGGCTCTTGTGTCTTCTGTCCATTGGGAGTTGAGAAAAACATTTTCTTTGAATTTTTCTGCCAATTGACGGGCGTAAAAGGTTTCCGAAAAAGAGGCCCAAATATCTTCTGTGGTGGCTTCAACTTCTATTTTTTTGTACACATAGGGTGTACTCCCGATCGCATCTACTTCATCTGTTTCCAAGAGTTCGACATCGCTCCACCAAGCTGAACCATTTCCTCCATTTGGAAAACGATAGCCCAAAACGGTGTCTTCCTGCACCACAATGGCTTGAATGACCACGACCAACTCTTTCATGTTGCTGTGCTGTGTATACACCCTGCCAATTCTAGGCAATCCAATATCTAAAGGCCGTGCATCTGGAAATTTCTCGCTGTCTACAAACATCAAGGATTTACCTGACCTTGTTTCCTCTTCTGTTGGCAATCGATCAGCGACTACTGGAGTTTGATCTAAATCTTGGATGTTCATAGGAGCAAAGCCAAAATTGTCAGGACAATACCAGCCCCCATAACGATGCCTTTCCTTAAGTTTGGTCATTTCTGAGGATTCTGTAGATGTTTTAGGGGTGCTTTCCGTTGGAGCCTTGTCATTGTTTTTTTGTGCACAAGCTGTGAGGGTGTAACAAATACATACGCTTAAAAGGGTGCTTTTTGAGTAATTCATGGAATAGAGTTTAATGTCAATTTGTAGTTTACTGAGATAAAAGTCCCAACATTCCATCAGAGTGCACGTCAAAGAATGTAAATCAATGTAAAATCTCCGTAAAATAAGCCTTAGGTAGTATAAAGGGCGCAATCAGCTTATCGCCTAAAGTTTCTCGAAGAGGGTGAGTTTCCTTGTTTTTTCTTTCGGTTGGCAAAAAATTCTTGTTTGCGCTTTTGCTTTTCTTTTTCGGCATCTTTCTTTTCTGCCTTGGTCATTTCTCTGTCCGTTTGCGGAAACGGATGATCAATGATCAGCTCAATTTTTTTCTTAATAAGTTGTTCAATGTCTCTTAAATAGGCATTTTCCTCTGGCTCACAGAGTGAAATGGCAATGCCTTCTTCTCCAGCCCTCCCACAACGTCCAATCCGATGCACATAGGTTTCAGATTCGTTTGGAATGTCGTAGTTGATCACATGCCTTAATTTATCGATGTCAATGCCTCTTGCGGCAATGTCCGTTGCTACCAAGAGACGAATCTTCCCTTCTTTAAAAGCTTTTAGAGCGTTTTGACGTTGATTCTGACTTTTGTTGCCATGAATAGCAGCAGCTTCGATCTTTTTTTGTTTCAGCTTACGCACGATGCGGTCAGCACCATGCTTGGTGCGTGCAAAGAGCAAGACTTGTTCCAATTCTGGATTCTTAAGCAAATGAATCAATAAGTCGCCTTTGCTTGTTTTATTGGTTTTATAGACTTGCTGTTGGATGGTTTGTGCGGTAGAAGAAACCGGATTAACAGCCACTTTCTCAGGATTGTTGAGTATTTGTTGTGACAACTTCAGAATATTCTGAGGCATAGTGGCTGAAAAGAAGAGGGATTGCCGCTGCTTAGGCAAATGGCTGAGCAATTTCTTGATGTCGTGGATAAATCCCATGTCGAGCATGCGATCGGCTTCATCGAGTACAAAATAGCGTATACCTTTCAATGATATATATCCTTGTTGCATGAGGTCCAACAAACGTCCAGGGGTAGCTACCAACACATCAACACCCCTGCGCAAGGCATCTGTTTGGGCCTTTTGAGAAACCCCTCCAAAAATCACAGTGTTTTGAATGGAAGTATGGCGTGCGTAGGCTGTAAAGCTCTCTCCAATCTGTATGGCCAATTCTCGCGTAGGGGTAACAATCAAAGCGGCGATGTGCTGCTTGCCTTTTTGTTTGGTCTTATCATTGACCAATTGTTGAATGATGGGAATGGAAAATGCGGCAGTTTTGCCTGTACCTGTTTGGGCGGAGCCCAATACATCTTTGCCTCTTAAAACCAAAGGAATGGCTTTTGCCTGAATGGGAGTAGGGCTGCTGTAATTTTCGTCGGAAAGTGCTTGAAGAATTTCCGGGAGTAATCCTAGATTTTGAAAACTCATTTTTTGTGCAATGTTACGTTTATAATAAGGATTGGATTGTATCCATCAAGGAGGGCAACCAAATAAAAGGAAGAATGGATGGGATGCCAGCATTGAATTAACTAAAAAGGCGACTTTCTCTCTTTTCCATCTCTGCTGCTACAATTCGCCCACTCTCATCTTGTGATTTCAATTTTGCTATAATGTTTCTATAGCTCTGCTGATTGCGGTCTTGACTCAATTTAAAGACCGTATCCTTTTCTTGAATTTGAATCTCAAAACCTACAATCATGTCCAATGCCTTTTTTTTGAATGCGGATGGAAGATTGTGAAAGACCGTTGGGGATTGTTCATTTTGATCCTCAAAATGCAAAGAGGTCTTTTGGAGGACTTCCTTCAAACTCGCTTTGTCTACTAACCTTAATTTGCCTTTGATGTGAACGCTCATGTAATTCCATGTAGATGGAGTGTTTGGATTGCTGTACCATCTGCCACTGACATATGTATGTTTTCCAGAAAAAACTGCAAGGACCTGATTGTCTACAAATGCTTTGTGATGATCAGTGCCTTTCATAATATGCCCTATGAGCACTTCCTTTCCATTTTGTTCTTCCAAAAGCAATGGCAATTGGGTAGCAACAGCATTGTTCTCAGCATCACAAGCGGTGAGGAATGCAAAGGGATTCTTTCGAACAAAGTCTTTGACAATGGAGGGTTCTGTTTCTTTGTGATAGGGGAGGTTGTACATACTTTTAATCTTTGAAACTTATTAACGCCAATTGTTCAATTTATTTCACCTGCATTAAACAAGGTTCTCAATAAGTACAATAGACACTAGAGGGCATAGTGGTTTATTTGACAATTTAAAATCAAAGACTTATACGTTAACACATTACTAGTTTTTTACTCTTTCAAAAAGTCAAAGGCTGCTTTATTGCTATACACATTCCATGCACTCAATTGGTAGAGTAAATTCACTTGCTGTTTTGTCAGTGAGATCCCATCTAAGATTCCATTCTCCCCAATCAATTTGTACAAAGGAAAATCTGGGAAATTGCCTTTGGAACCTAAACAGATCTCTTCTATAACAGGAGCAGGCAATTGATTCTGCCATTCAGGAACAGATTCATTGTACACCCACAATATCTCCACCTCTTGACCTGCAGGAATGCCCCACCAGTCATTTTTAACTGTGACTAAATTCGTTTTAACCATTACCGTGCTTTCGTTTTTCTTTGCCCCACTCAATCCATCATAGACGGTATTGAAATCAGCTTGCGAGAATACTTGGTTGTGAATGAGATTGCCTTGTGGGTAACCGAAAAGCGGATATAAATCGTCGTCGATTTGGTTGGGCAATGGTGGGCAATCCGCACTAGGAGTGAGGTCTACTGTGATGGGAGTGTTGGTGTTGATGAATACCACAATTTTTTTCACATCGCGCTGCAATAGCGTGATAAGGCCATAGTTTTCTAAGTTGCCTCCATCTGTAAAGCGGTAGGTCTTGGCCTCTTGAATTACCCCATTTTCTGATATTGGCCAATACTCTTCTTCAGGAATCAAATGATTCAAGGAATAGCCCAATAAAAGATCAGAAGAGAACTGTGCGAGCATGCTTGAACTCACGATTGCCCCAAAGGCAGCGCTGCTGGTTCCTGTGGCGTCTACGATCTGAAATCGTTTTTTGGCAAGTTTTACTTTCAATGAATTGAAGCCATCGCCAAAGAGTTGCTTGCTTTGCGATGCCACTAGATTGGAGCCAAAGCCCAAGGGTTCCACAAAACCACCGCCTGCATTGAAGCTTACTTTTTTGCCAAAGACAAGCTCTTTGTCGTTTACTTGAATAGGATTGTTCGATCCAATGTAAAGCGGAGTATAATTAAATACAGAAAGATTTTCAGGATTTTTTATGGGCAAATCTTTGCTGGGACCGAGCAAGCTGGAGTTGACGACTAAATAGGGTCGATGGTTGTCGCCTTCTTGATCGTGCACTGTAATAAAATCTTCGGCATTGAGCTTTGGGTTCCGAGAGATGATGTCGTCTCTGCTTTCAGCATTGAGCGTGAAATATTTTGGTGCATTCGAATCGTACAAACCGAATGGTTTTAGGTAAGTATGCCCAACCCCGTCTATCCATATATAATCCATTTTTTGAAGTACACCGTGTGAAATTAAATCTGCTCCTAAACGCTCATAAAGGTTGTCCATCAGACTGTTTGAAATCACTTCGCCCATAAATCCTTTGGGCATGTAATTCAACATTTTTAAGCTGATCTCATTGGGGGGAAGAATCGTTCCCAAAAGTTCAGCGTCGTTTTTTGCCCCTGTGTTGTAGTAAGTAAAAATGGTAGAGGCCCATGAACCGCCAGAAACAGCAGAGATGTAGCCTATGTCTTCCCACAAACCTAACTCATGCAATCCTTTCATTTGTCCTATAGCGCAATTCATGGCCCGCGTGCCTCCGCCAGAAAAACATACCCCAGTAGAGGGCAAGTTCAATTTGGCTTCAGGGAATTCTTGGGCACTTTTTGCTTTGTCCCATGCGAGAACAGTTGCTTTTGTTCTGCAAGCAGTTGAAAAGAGGACTGTTAGTCCGATCAGTAAAATAATAATAGAGTAAAAAGGCTTTAGGGTGCTTCTGGGCTGCATAATTTATTTTTTTAGTAAAGCCTTAAGATATAAAACTTTAGAAGAAATCAAAATGCAACTTTAAAGCTTGTGTTGACGGAGAGAGAAATACGTTCAAAATGGTCTTAAATTAACGTTTACTATTAGGTGCGTAGCCTGCCGGTAGGCGGCTATGATTTCATTTAGAGTGTTGCCTGCTTTTTTTATTTTTTATCAATCCTTTATTGTTTTCATTCGGTTCAATCAAGTCCCATTTGTTTCCGTATAAGTCCTTAAATACAGCTACCGTTCCGTATTCAAATTCAGTTGGTGGTCCTACAAAAGTTATTTCTCTTTCGGTCATTTTTTTAAAGTCTCTCCAAAAATTATCTGTGAAGAGAAAAAATCCAACTCGCCCACCAAACTGATTTCCGATACTTTTTAATTGTCGTTCATTTGAGGCTTTAGCAAGCAACAAACAACACTCTTTTGCACCTGGTGGTGCGAGCAATACCCATCTTTTTTTTTCATCTATTCTTGTGTCCTCAAGTAATTTGAATTCTAATTTTTCCGTGTAAAATTCAATTGCATCATCATAATCATTCACTACTAATGCAATATATGCTATTCTTTGGTACATTCTATTTTATTTGTTCCAATGTCACGTCCTAAAATACGGCTACGGCTTTGTGGTTTTGTAGATTGTTCTTCAAAATAAAATCCGCTAGCGGATTTTGCGACTATCAAATAGGACAGAAGCCAACCAAACTACATCTCCTACAATGCACTGTACAGAATGATCACAAACTTTTTTTTATATAGTCGTAATGGCTACTCGATTTCAAAATAATATAATTTATTTTTCAAAAATTTTCATCACCTTGATAAAATTTTGTCTTACTAAGTCTTTTGGAGTTTGCTTTCCTCACAATTTTTAATGAAACGGTAATAGTCCCATTTATCGCTGAAACTTGTCTGTAGACTTAACATGGTTTATTAAAATAGTTCAATTTTTTATCTTCAATGAAATGGTAATTGATATCCATAGTTTTGTCACATTTATGTAATACGTAGAGTTTATTGGTTAAAAAAGTGAAAGCCTGAGTCAGTTTCTTCTATTAAGTGTCATCTGCAATTATTTGTATGAAAGCCTTCCTGCCTTTTAAACTGTAGCTAATTGTACTGTTCTGAAATTTGTTAGCTTAAACATTACGATATTCTACTAAGCGTCCATTCTTTTTAAATGCTTTTATCGGGGTTGCTCATTGCTTTCATCAATGTTTGCAATTTCTTGACAAGGAAGCAGAAAAATCATTGCAATGATTGCACAACTGCATTTAATCTTGACAACATGCTCATTTCTTTTCTTGGCGCAATATTTTCTCCATTTTTCTTCCTTTGGCCAATTCGTCAATCAGTTTCTCCATTCGCCTGCAATCACGGTAGAGGGTAAACTCTTCCGCTATATCTTCAATGCGATATCCGCAGACAACGCCTTTAATCATGTGCGCATTGTCGTGAATCTTGGCGCCTTCAAAAAAATCACCAAATGTTCCATTGCCGTCAATAAATGATGCCAATTTGTCTTGATCATAGCCTGTCAACCACAGGATAACTTGGTCGAGCTCTTCTTTGGTTCTACCATGCTTTTCAATTCTATTCAAATAATGGGGGTAAATAGAACCAAAATTCATTTGCGCTACTTGCGCATTCTTTTTTGCTGTGACTTCTGGCATATCTTAGATTTTTTTTCTGCGTGTTTCGGCCATGAATTTAATCAATACCTTTTTTCAAATCAAGGTTCACGCCTTGTTTATATGAATCCTACATAAATTAGTGTCATAACTAGGCTGTTGTATACACCGTGGCAATTGATGGAATACCACAGATTTCGTTTAAAGTAGAGGAATAGGGCTAAGTAGACAGCGCCCACCACCAAGGCATTGATCGCACCCAAAGTACTCATTTTGATGTGGTATGCTCCAAACAAAACAGCGGCGATGATAAAACTTAAATGGCTTGAAAACTTGCTCTTGATCATCTTTTCTTAACATGTAAAGACGAATACCTGAAAAACAATTTCTTCATAAAAACTGCGAATCAAGCCGCCAATTATGACCATAATCAGGAATTGTATTTTTTCTAACTTGAATGGTGTTTTAATTTGAACTATTTTCCTTTCAATCAGCACAAAAAAGAGGCTGTCTGAAAAGACAGCCTCTATCCTATAATAGGGTATTGTATTACTGCTTCAATACTTTTTTAAGGTATGCTTTCATGCCAGTTGTATCTATGTTTCCTTGCACCGACCATGCAAAGTCTAACAACAGTTGACCCTTGAATAAAGAATCATTTCGACCAATAAATGCATTGCCGACATAAGGAGTCTTTGAACTTTTGGCCGTAAACACAGCCTCTGGATTGATGGTCGCCATTCTATGACAACTCATGCAATTGGTTCTTACACCTACGAAGGTTGCTATTTTCTTTTTTGAATCAATGGCTACAAAACTAAGTGAGTCATCAAATACATTGGGGCCAAAACCAGCTTCAAGGTAAGGGTTAAACGCATAATTGGGATTGCCGTAGACAGTTTCAGCGGCATAAGGTTCATTTGGATTGACCATATAGTAGGCAACGGCCATAGCGTAATTGCGTGCTGCTCCTTTCAATTCATCTGGACGCATATTCGCAATGGCGAGTGAACTTGGTGCAGGAGGGCTGTCTGAATTCGCATCCCACCAAAAGGTTTGCCATGTCCAATTGGTGATTTCTCTTGTTCCTACGTGCATACCGACCAATACAGCAATGTCACCAGGTTTAGCATTGAATTTATTATTGGCATTCTCGGTAAATTCTTGATTGAAATAGTGAACATCCTCTTCGTTGAGTTTATAGTGGATAAATTCATCAAGATTGTGTTTTCCATTGCTCCCATTGCTAGTATTTGTGATGTCAATGGTGACGAATGAATTCCAATCTTGTTCTGGAAAAGCTACCATTTTGTCTGTCGTGCCATTCCAAGCAGCTATGCTAAACATAGTTTGTCCGCTCGCGGTTGGCAATAATTTAAACACAGGTTTAATGGTCACGGCATTGTTGGGAAAAAAAGGAATTTCTTTCTTTTTTTTAATTTTTCCGTAATCATAGAGGGTGGTGGCCATGAATATCTTATTGTCAATGGCATACTTAGCTGCAGCTGGACTATAAGCTACAGATTCATGAATGCTGTCGTTGAGTGTTTGAATTGAGGAAGAAATGTGCGTGAATTGATTTGGTTTTTTTAAGTTGGCCCTGTTGGAACGTGAATCTGATTTATAATCACTGCTTCCATTTTTTATTTCCGCGATCATTTCTTCAGGGGTAAGCCATGTCTCAAACACCCGCAAAGGATTAGGATCACCGGGTATTTTTTGATCGGTCAATGAAGTCAAGCCAGTCCAAATGCCCCAAGCATGCATATAAATGGAATCTTCTTGCAATTCATGCACCCATTTGTTGATGGTGCTTGAGTCTTCCGGGAAATTGAAACCTGCAATTTCCAATGGAGGAAATTTAGCAGGGACCACTTCGTGATAGGCAAAATCAGAGACGGACTTATCTTCGTTGATGTTTTCTTTTTGGCTTTCTTTTTTCTCTTGCATGCAAGATGAAAAGGTGCAAAGGAGCATCGCTCCAATGCAATACATTGGTTTTAGCATGATGTTGGATTTAGTTATTTTCAATGAGTTGTTTTGTTGTATACAGTTGTAGCTACAACTGTACATTCACCAAATATAGTAAATATAAATTACTAACAATCAATGCCCTAATTGGGTAGTTGTTTTAAATCCAGTTTAGAGCTATGAGAGAAACAATGATTCAGCTGTGCGTTTGACTAAATCGCTCCGAGGCAGTTTTGTAAAATGCTTTGATCAGAGTAAAGCCTGTAGTACTGACTTAAGTTGCTTTCTTCATAAAGTCAAATGCCCCATTGCGCAATTCTATCCCATATTCTAAGTAAGCTTTTATGCATGCAAGGAAGTTGGCCCATCCTCCTGAATTTTCGATCACCCACTTAAGGTTTTCTTCATTCATTTCTTTGCCTTTCTCGTTCACACGAACAAGGGTGCTCTTGTCTTCGAGGCTTTCTAGTGTTATGTTGACGACTGTGTCCGGATCCCAAACAAAGGAGATCGATTGAGGCTTCACCACCTTAATATTGGTAATGGGGTAGTAGTCCGGAAACTCAGGAAATTTCCAGAGTAAATCTTTGCCGGCATCCAATCTGCCGTTGCTTTCAGAAATAAAGTACTTGCACATTTTTGCAGGGTTGACGATACCTTCAAAGACCTCTTCTATGGGTTTCTGAATTTGCAGGACAGCATTGGATTCAAGTATCATAATTTTTATTGTTGAATTAAATTTTCCAAAATATAGTTCAGCGATGCATTTTCTCCTTTTGAATATTCTTCAAAGGTAGGAATGACCTCATGGTGCGGAATCACTCCTCTTCCGAAAGGCAGCTTATTCTCTACATTCATTACAAACTGCAAGGCGGGTATTGTAATTTTAATCTCTGAGTGGGGCAGTACCAATGCCTTGCTGTAACCGCTTGTATTGCCCAAATAACCTCCGCCTGTTTCTTGACCAACAAAAGTCGCCAGACCTTGGGAGTACATCATATTGCTGAATTCACTGCTGCCTGAATAGGTCACTGGACTGATAATTACGAAGGTCTGGCCATTGAATTTATGCTTTGGTGCTTTTTTATACGCCATCAATCCTTTGCCAAAAGATGTTCTTCTTTCTAGGGATCCGTCTTCCATTTTCTTGTTGGTCAAGAGCCGCTCCAAGGGTCCATAGGCTTTGAGCTTTATGGCTTTGTCTGTGCCATTGTCCAAAACGGCTTTTTGGGTTTTTGTCCGCACCTTTTTGTATTTCTGATAATTCTTTCCAAAATAAGCGTATAGCAGACCTTCATTGCCTTCTGAACCGCCTCCGTTTTGGCTCACATCCACCACAACATTTGGGATATTTTGTGCTTGAATGCTTCGGAAACTCTTCTCTAGAAAGATGCTCAATTTTTTGTCTTTGGAGTAATCCCTGATGTCGTCATTGCTAAAGGTGTGAATGCCGAGGTAGGCCACAGATTCATTGATCACCTTAAATTCCAAGACCTCTTTTTTTTCGTCTTTTTTAGCAGTTACATACCTTGTTTTCAAATGCTCACGGATTGCCGATGATTTTTGCGCTTTTAAGATGATAGGTGCTTCAATGTTTTTGAATTTGACGACAAACTCATCGACTTCACCATAGTAAAAAAAGTAGTGGGTCGAAAAATTAAAATCTTTCAAATCGCTGTACTTGACGCTTCTGATATAACCGTCAGAGGCAAAAAAGTTCCCAATTTTGTTCACAATGCTTTTGGGCGTTTCACCATTGATGCGTTCGATTTGTTTTCCTTCAAGGGCGATTTCATCTAAGTTCAATGCTGAACCGTTCAAGACACAGTGCAAATTCTTGCCCAAGAAAACGGTTTTTAAAGGGAACAAACTGATCTCTTTGTTTATTGTTTCCTTAATAATTTGCGGCCTGTAGATGTTCGTATGGTCTTCTCGAGAAAGGGCGACCAATGGCGCAATAAGCTTGTGAAACTCTAAGACATTTAAATCTTTAGTGAGTTTATCCCTCACAGCCTCAAATGCGCTGTATACACTGTCTTTTGGGGTATACCAATACATGCCTGAATGAAACCGATCCAAACCTTGATGCAGCAGTTCAAGATCATTTAACAGCTTTACTTTATCAATCTTGGGGAATGGTCCAAAATCTTGTGCGGGAACGAATTGAATCGAAAAGCAACAAAGAATGATATTGATGAAGTTTCTTTTCATATAAAAATTAATTGACCGAATTGTAATGGTGTTGAAATTTAATCAAAACAGGCGTTTGCTTTTCAATATGTCATGAAACCCTGCATGAATTGAAGCATAAAGTAACATCCAGTATTAAGCCAAGCACAATCATCGGTTTAGTTTCAACACAACGAAAGTTACTGTTATTGATGTATCCTTTGTGGAAAAATGAGGAGAAATATAAGCTAGAGATTTTGAAAAAGAAAGCGGCAAGTCCAAAAGAGATTGCAGCGTAAGACAGTAAACTAAAAATATAACTTACTTCCAAATTTTATATTTAAATACTTGTTTTTTGACATAACGTCAATATTGATTTCCTAGGCGGTTTAAGTTTTGTTACCCTTAGTATTAGGATAGTTTTTGATGGACAAATTTGTTCAATAGTCTTTTTTCAATACCAAAGTTGAAGCTATTATGCTTTACTCTCCACTTACTTATCAGTTTCAATGGAAATAGCATTTTATATTTATTCATATACGCTATTTTTAGATGAAACTTAAAATTTTCAAAAAAGGCTTCCTTCTCCTTGCTTACCCATGGACCAGATGAGCCAATATAATCAAAATTAGACCATTCGTCCGTAGATTTAGGTAATTGGTAACCTTCTTTAACAACTTCTTCAGTAATGGCAGAGCCGGGATAAGGTTTGAAATAAAAAATGGGTGTTTGGAAATTGCTACTTTGACTTCTTAACCTTTTTATAATCTTTACTGTTTCTAAAATGCTCTTGTCAGATTCTTTCGGAAAGCCAACAATAAATGGAAATATTACGGCAATGTCTAGTGTTTTGCATTTTTCGGCACAATAATACACTTGTTCTATTTTCACATCTTTTTTCATCCAATCCATCATTTCTTGAGAACCTGACTCGACACCAATTAAAAGCCTTCTTAAGCCCGATTGTTTGCAAAGACTCCATACTTCTTCAGTAAGTCTTTGTCCTTGGTCAGCACGCATGGTAGCTGCCCAAGAAATAGTTATTTTTTTGTCGATGAGTTCTTTTGCAAAGCCTTTGATTCTTTTCTCATAGGTAAAGAAGGTCTCATCCTGGAAATTCAAATCTGTAAAATTGTATTTTTTATGGTAGTATGCTATTTCTTGTGCCATTTTCTCATCGGATATAGCGGAGAATTTTCTTTGAAAGACAAAAGGGTCAGCACAAAAAGAACATCTATAATAGCAGCCTATTGATGAAATATAATCAAACTGTCTTTTTTTCTTTTTCTTAAAATATACTTCTACATCAATTAAATCGTAATTGACTCTACCATAACTATCCATATTAGAAATCGGTCGGGGTGGATTCTTGTGAGGTACTCCATCTTTTCTGTAAGAAATTCCTTTAATGTTATCTATCTGCTTTTTATCCGCAAAATGCTCCACAAGTTCCTTGAAGGTATCTTCTCCTTGGCCTTGCACAGTAACGTCAATGAATGATTTATCCTTTAAAGGTTGCAAGGGAAAAAGGGAAGTATGCCATCCTCCCCAAACTAAAGGTACATCAGAATTTATTTCTTTTACTTGTTTTGAAATTTTCAGGGCATCAGCTATCGGAGATCCTGTAATTGCAGAAACACCAAAACAGATCGAATCCTTTAGGTGCAATTTTATTTCATTTATTGGATCTTCTATAATCCTGCCATCGATAATGATAACTTCATATTTCTTTTTATCCAATACAGAACCAATTGCCAATAAAGCCAAAGGCATATCGAAAAATACAGCCTTCGGATTGTAAAGGATAACTTTTTTACGTTTAATCATGGTCTTATATCACTTACGTTCTAGCAATGTGCAGTGTCACATAGGGCATTGCTTATTGGTGTTGTGCCTGTTGCACAACTTTTGTTGTTAAAGATAAGCAGTAAGTCTACGAATAGAACCGTAAAGCGTTTATCTTTAGGTATGCAAGGGCAAAAAGAAACACACAGAAAAGCTGTTCACTAGTTTTCAGTTAAGCGATCAAGTACCAGAGAGTAACTTTTATCGCCAATTAAAGGAAAGGCTCAACTTAGAGTTTATGCGCGACTTAAGTAGGCGGTATTATAGCAACAGAAAGAAGTTATACTTAACCAAGCAAAGCCTATGCAAGCACTGTCTCTTATACACATCTGACGCTGCCGACGA
>OJGX01000196.1_pt1 | contig 32184 bp, 29 predicted proteins | sample 1594661 | NCBI WGS metagenome assembly OJGX01 (sample SAMN05416839, study PRJEB24817) | seawater metagenome | isolation source: Sea water | place: Canada:Atlantic | collected 2013-07 | reverse complement strand
ACCCATTCTCTTTAAGCCAGTCACACTGCCTACCCCGGTTGGGTCTATGCCATATTCCGCGGGCATAACAATGACGAGCAATAACAGCATCGCCACAACCGCCGCTATAGCAGTGGATTTCAATAGCTGGAAAGACGATGGAAGCTGTACATCTGCTGGTTGATTTGTATTGTTCATAGTGAAAATGTCCTCAAACTAAATTGATTGGCCTAGGCCACGAAATAACCGGTTATTTGGTAACCCATAAGGAGGAACCCAGCGCTCATCAACGCGACCTGGGCTAGATAGGCCCGTCGATAGAAGCTCTTAGACTGCCGCAGGTACCCTATAGCGATTAGAATCACGCTCAAGGCGAGCAGCTGACCTAACTCAACGCCTACATTGAAAGCGATCAAGTTTGTGAGTAATCCATCGGGTGAAATTTCGTAATCTAAGATCTTGGTTGCGAGTCCGAACCCATGAAATAAACCGAACACCATCGTGGCTGCTTTAGTATTGGGCTGAAACCCAAACCAGCGCTGATACGCCCCCATGTTGTCTAACGCTTTGTAGACGATAGAGAAGCCAATCACCGCATCGATGAGATAGGGGCTGACACCAATCTCTAGGAATGTGCCTAGCAAAAGAGTGATCGTGTGCCCAAGCGCGAATAGGCTCACGTATAAGCCAACATCACGGAACCTGTACAGGTAGAAAATAACCCCGACCAGAAACAGCAGATGGTCATAGCCGGTAACCATGTGCTTAGCACCTAGATACATGAACGGAATGACAAGTGCGCCAGAACTTTCTTGTATGAAACCCTTGTCTCCTGCTGTCACCCCATGGGCGAGCGCGTCTGGAGCAAAGCCAAAACTCGCTAAAAGTAGTATAAAAATTGCCACCAACACCGCATATGGGTTGCTGATAAGCAGATGCTGCAATTTGTGCATCACTTAATCCTCTAGAATTTCATTTGCCTAATCGAAATCAGGTCGATGCCACATAGAGTTCTAAAGGGAGATTGTTTCAAGAACAAATACCCACACACGGATGCGCTCGCTAGAGTTAATTCCGCAAAGAGAACAATGGCAAATTTATGAAACTTAGAGGTTGGGAGGGGGAAGTGGAGGAGTATAAGTAGGGCTGAGAACTGCAATTGCTGAACTGATCTGAATTGCGTTTGTGCTAGTCACAACTGCAAATGAATAAGACTTCGGAACCTCACAATTCAACTGCGTATAGATCCCATGCTTGTGAGAGTGTTCGTGATCGGAGTCAGTCTCTGTTGTCGCGGTACTATGCGAATCAAGTGCATGCTCAGAGTTCGCGTGGTCACCCGTATGGCCATGCTTGTGACCATGGCTGTGCTCAATCTCAATGACATTCCCGCTGGCATACTCAGAGTCAAACGTACTGCTGGCGTGAACTCCGCCGAACAATGTTGAGTTATTGAGTATAACTAACAGGATTATAAGAATATTGATATGCACAGGATGACGCTCTGAAAAACCGTTACTTTGCAATATAACAGCATGATGCAGAGTGGGTCAATCCTTCACTGATTCAGTTTATTAATGTGTTGAGTTAGCTTAACAATAATGAACCTTTTGAACGAGTTATCGCCCTAGAATGCAGGTATAAGACTTTGCTAGTTTAACAAAGGCTGTTTTCGATTCCTATCGATCATCTCGATTCTAATCGTTAAACTCAAGTACTAGGGGGGGTGTGGAAGCCATTCTATCGACTGAAGGACATTTGCGAAATTAAGATCATAAGCATCATCAAATTTATTGATATTTAAGATAATCGATTCACCATCAGATTTATCGGTTTTAAAGGCTAGAATTACTATATTGGTATGACCTTCGACTTTTATAATGGCGGTTACGGCAAATATCTTTCGCAGTATTATCAAGGTATTGATTAGTTTTTTTTGATTCTCCAGCACATAGTTGATCGCAATGAGGCCATTTTTAGATAGCGCTTCCCATAAGTTTGTAATGAAGTCATTTGAGAGTACCTCGTTGTAATTACTGCGAACATCAAACAAATCACAATAAATAATATCCTGTTCTGGGATTTTACGAGATATAAACTTTGATGCATCCTGAACAACTATCAAACTACTTGAGCTAGGGCATAAATGAAAAAAACGTTTGACTTGCTCAAGCCTTGTTTGTGACATTTCAACTGTGGTCAGTTTAACTTGTGGAAAAACCTCACCAATATAGCGTTCTATAGCGCCAGTACCGAGACCTAAATTTAGTACTTTTGTAGCTTCAGGCTTAAGAATATGAGCAATTAGCATTGACCTTACATAAGGCACTAACGGAACGCATGGCTCCTTTAGTGACATGGCTCCGTGAAGCACACCATCTTCACTCATCATCCATCTTAGATCTGCATTTTCTCTTACTTCCATTCTACATAAGGAACTTGTTTCCTTATCTAGTACTAACCCCTTATTTGGATCAAACGTTTTGAAATCAAAATACATAGTAAAGCCCAACTAAGATAATTAAGGTCCATTTTTTATGTTCATGTCGATGATGCAAATCAGGCCAATGCGGATGCTTGTACTCTAGTGCTTCATGCTCATGAAAATGGGTATGCCTTACAGATTCATCCAAGCCAATATGGCTGTGGTTATGATGATTGTCATCATGTCGATGAGAATGCTTATGTGCGAGTTTTTCATGTGTATGAGAATGCGCATGATTGTCTAGCATAAGCAGTGTAATAGCAATGACAAACAGTCCTCCGGCGAATATATGACTGCCTGTCAGTTCTTCTCCCAACAACACAACAGATAACAAAAGGCCAGAAAAAGGTGCACTTGAGAAAATAACCTGAGATCTTGTCGCACCCATTACTTGCGCAGATTTTATGTAGAGAACAATACTCGCACCATACGACAATGCCCCCACAAACAAAGCACTTACTATTACTGTTGAATCCCAAACAAAAGGGTCAAGAGTAATGCCAATTAATAAATTAACAAGGCCAGCAACCAGGCCTTTCCAGAAAGTACTTTGGCTAGGTGTAATCCCATCAATGGTAGCTGTTAGATGGTTATCTATTCCCCACATTAAGCAAGCCAATAAGACTAATACAGATCCAAGCCACTCAAATCCTAGCAGTGAGAATGTGAATAGCGTGGCGGCTATAAAAGCAGTGAAGATTCCAGCCCACCCTGAAATTCTTAAGTGATCACGAAAGAAAAATACACCGATAATGGCAGTCGCAACAATCTCAAAATTCAGCAGTAAGGATACCGATTCAGCTTGCGACAAAGTTAAGCCAAACATAAGAAATATCGGCCCCAAAATACCGCCAAATAAAATAACCCCTAATAACCTCAGTTTGTTGGGCCTGTCATGCATTGGAGGAAGTGGCGAAGTGCCTTTCCAGATGGACATTGGCATTACGGCTAAGGCCGCTCCTAAATACAAAAGTCCAGCTAACTGAATGGGTGTCAAACCTAAAAGAAGCCATTTACTTGCGGGGGTTGCAGCTTCAAATAGAGCTGCAGAAAGGATTGCAAATAATACAGAATAATTACGCAGAAAAGTCATCTAGAATGCGCCTAGAGTACGAGGAAATTATTTTAATCGTGGCTACGAATATATTCCTTTTTCTTCTCACCATCATCACTACTTTCTTCGTGACCATGTTCTCAACAAGCACTCAAAATGCCAAATAAACCTGCAATAATAAACACTTTTTTAACAGCCTAAAAAAACTCGTATATCAAACCAGAATATATAAGTTGATGAAATAAGAACTTCATATTGTAACCACCCAATTACCAACTGACCTTTAAAGTAAAGGGCTAAACTGCTAGCCGGAATCACCTTGGAGGCACTCACCGAATCGCAGTATTCGGCCTTTCGTTACTATCTTGCCATTGCCACTTCGTAGCTAAACTTTGTGCGTGATCTAGACTCACAAAAAAATAGAGATCCAGCCATTTATGCAGCGCAGTGCACTGCAATTAAAGCGTTCTGTGTGGGGATATAAATCGGCGTAATACGCTTCCTTTTCGCCCATGTCACTAGGCCAGCACTGAAGTACTCGGAGCCATAGTACAACAGCGACGCACTTTTTGCGTGGGCGGAGAAGTGCGGGATTACGTAGATGCACATTCAACTTGGCAAGCCACAGCAAAACGCTTATCTGGAACGTTACAAACGTAAGGTAAGATACAGTTGGTTGGCGCAGTATAAGTTCGATTCGATAGACGAAGTGCAGGAGTTTGCCACTCGATGGCTATGAGCTTATAACAACGAGAGGCCTAACATGACTCTTCGAGGATTTACCCCGAAACAGACGTTGGCCATTGTGGCCTGATCCTACTGATGACCTCTGTTTAAAATGGGGGATTACCTACTATTCGAGAATTTCCCGGAAAAAAACACCTAGTGTAAAAGATCAAAACCACGATTTCACCTAAGAACTGCAACCCAAACCTTGTAGGGCGAGTGCATCCTTAAAATCTATAAGATTAGAGTCGTGAGATAGGCCCTGTAAAATACCGCATGATTCTATAGTTTGCGCTCCAGCACATTTCTCGCGCAATGCGATCAAGTTCGATTTCAATTGGGACAACTCCTCTACCCGAGTTTCAACTTGCTGGATATGTTCGTCCAACAAAGCATTGATCTGGCTGCAATCTTGATTAGGAGTATCTCTAAACCTTAGCAGAGCCCGAACTTCAACTAGCATCATACCCAAAGACCTGCAGTGGCGGATGAAATTTAAGCGCTCAATATGAGCTTCACTATACAACCGGTAATTGCCGCTGCTACGCATAGGCTTAGGCAACAACCCCTCTTTCTCGTAATAGCGGATAGTCACAGTTTGGCAATCAGTACGTGACGCTAGCTCGCCAATTTTAATATCCATTTACGACCTCATAAGTAATAAATACTTGACCCTATAGTAACTATAGGGTTTTTAATCCATAACACCAACCTATTTCGGATAAGGATTTATTATGAGCTACTGTAATTCAGAGGAATGTAGCACCCCCTTTACTTCGACTTCTTCCTTAGCTCCAAAAACAACCGAATTGAGTGCGGCGACGGCTCTATACCGAATCAACAACATGGATTGTCCGACTGAAGAAAAACTGATCCGCGATAAGCTATCGAAACTAGACAATGTGACTGGGATGGATTTCAACTTAATACAGCGCACATTGTTAGTGAGACACCAGATGCAGTCTCTAGCGCCAATAGAGGAAGCTTTGTCATCCATTGACATGCGAGCAGTTAGGTTGGATGGATTCGAGGCAGAAGAGCTTGAACCGACAACTCAGGCGACGACATCATTACGTCCTTCACCAACTAACTGGTTACCCCTTGCGGTGTCTGGCGTGGCGGCAATTTTAGCGGAGGTAGTTTACTGGCTCAATGGGGCCAATAGCTGGGCAGTTGTCGCGCTTGCACTCCTTGCGATTACTCTTGGCGGCCTTCCTACCTACAGGAAAGGTTTAATCGCACTCAAGAATCTGAATTTAAACATAAACGCCTTAATGTCGATTGCGGTTACTGGCGCGATATTTATTGGCCATTGGCCAGAAGCCGCTATGGTAATGGTTCTATTTGCGCTCGCAGAAGTCATAGAGGCCAAGTCGCTGGATCACGCAAGAAACGCGATACGCGGCTTGTTGGAGCTTGCACCAGAAACTGCAACCATCCAGCAAAGTGACGGAAGATGGGTCGATGTTGAGGCCAAAACGGTTGCGCTGGGTAGCCGGGTACGCGTCAGACCGGGAGAACGGATCGCCCTTGATGGTGAGGTGATTCAGGGTCATTCAACGGTTAATCAGGCTCCAATCACAGGCGAAAGTCTGCCGGTCGAGAAGACTGAGGGGGATCTGGTGTTTGCTGGCACTATCAATGAATTGGGCTCGTTCGAGTATCGTGTCACGGCGGCCGCAAGCAATACTACGTTGGCTCGTATCATTCGAGCAGTCGAAGCAGCGCAAGGAAGCCGTGCACCCACTCAACGTTTCGTCGATCAGTTTGCCCGCATTTACACCCCCATCGTGTTCGGGGTCGCGGCAGCGGTGGCGGGACTTCCGCCATTGCTACTAGGAGAGGCGTGGCTGCCATGGATCTACAAGGCATTGGTCTTGCTGGTAATCGCGTGTCCATGTGCCCTCGTCATCTCCACGCCAGTAAGTATCGTTAGCGGTTTAGCCGCAGCGACGCGGCGCGGCATTCTGATCAAGGGAGGGGTGTATCTAGAAGAGGGGCGAAATCTGACGTGGTTAGCGCTCGACAAGACAGGCACGATTACACATGGCAAGCCAGAGCAAACCGACTGGGAGGTCTGGGAAGATGCGGATTTCAATGAGTCTCGGGTGCTTGCCTATAGCCTTTCCTCACGATCCGACCACCCAGTCTCTAATGCCGTAACCCTCGCCGCTCGAGCCGATGGGGTAACAATACGCGAGGTGAGGGATTTCACCGCCTTGCCCGGGCGTGGCGTGCGTGGCGATATTGATGGCACGGTCTATTACCTGGGTAACCACCGCATGGTCGAAGAGATTGGAGCGTGCTCTCCGGAATTGGAGGCGAGACTCTCGGCACTCGAAATCCAAGGCAAAACTGTTGTGATGCTAGTTGATAGCGACCGTGTGCATGCTTTGTTCGCAGTAGCCGATACCATCAAGGACAGTAGTCGCCACGCTATCGCCGAATTACACGCACTAGGTATAAAGACAATGATGCTGACCGGTGACAATCCGCATACCGCCGAGGCGATTGCCAGCCAAGTTGGCATCGATCGCGTCATGGGGAACTTGTTGCCAGAAGACAAACTGCGTGAGGTGGCGCGAATGTCATTGAATGGCAAGATCGGAATGGTTGGAGACGGTGTAAATGATGCACCAGCATTGGCGCGGGCCAATATCGGATTCGCGATGGGCGCCGCCGGTACCGACATTGCCATTGAAACTGCCGACGTGGCGTTAATGGACGACGACCTGCGCAAGATTCCGATTTTCGTACGGTTGTCCCAAGCCACAGCGAACGTATTGAAACAGAATATTGCGCTCGCACTCGGCATCAAGATGGTGTTTCTAGTGCTGACCTTCACCGGTCACGCCACTATGTGGATGGCAGTGTTCGCTGATATGGGTGCGAGCCTGCTTGTGGTCGGAAATGGCTTGAGACTGCTGAAGAAATGAACTTAAAGTTACTGGTGTACGATTGAGCGGATAGAATGGTGCATTTTTTTGAGATAGGCAATCACAGTGCTCTAAATTTTCCGGCCTTTGGTTAAGAGTTTCAACATCCTCTGAGAAAGCCAATAAAATGCCCCGCTGGTACAAATCGCCTACTTAGGTGATGGTACTGCGCAACTACAATTCGAATGGACATGTTACGAAGTGTGCCAATATGGATCCGACTATCGATATATCCTTGCCATACATAAAGAATTGTTTGTAGATGTTATCTACCTAAAATATTTTCTAGACCCGCGTCAAGACAGCTATGAAACTGCTAAATATCACACAGTGAGGTAGACTATTTCGAAGCGCGGTCAGCTTTGTCGCAGTCACATTCCTATTATTTAGTAGCATCGCACATTTACATGTTCGTTACTGTCTTGACTGCAACGAGCCAGCCGTATCATTACATTTCGAGAACGAAAACTCTCACGTCGAAATTGCTCATTTGAAGCAAGAATCTTCCGACATCGAGAAAGAATTTTCCCTCGATACAGTACTTTCTAAACGTAAACTTAGCTCCGTAAGCATTGCCATTCTAAGTTCGCTCTATTATCTGTCGTCACCTAATGATGACGGTATGCTTGCTATTCCCGAATTTTTCCAAACTAATCACACAGGTATTCCTACCACCTTATTACCCCTTCTCAAGCCCCCCTGGCATAGCCTAATTAACGTATCGAGCAATTCCACTCAGACTGCACGTCTGAGCTAGCTCAATTATATTCGCTATTACAGGAGCAACTTTAATGCACTTAAAGTGTTAACTTTTAGTGGTATTTTAACTACCACAAGTCCGCTTGCTCGGGCACAACAGACGCTTAACGGCACCATTACACTAAAGGACGAAATCAACGCGACGCTGGAGGCTAACCCACGATTACGCATCTTCCCCTTGCTCAACGAGGCTCTCGCGGGAGAGCGTGAAACAGTAAATCTAGATCCGTCATTTAGGGTCAGTTCCAATGTTGAGAATGTTTTAGGCACAGAAAGCATAAGCGGCATCTCCGCTACTGAGCTAAATCTTAGTTTGTCTCAAGTAGTGGAGATGGGCGACAAACGCACAATTCACGTCAATGCCTAAATCGAAGATTTGATTTGTTGAACACGGAGCGAAAGGTCGCTGAGCTCGACCTACTCGGCGAAGTAGTCCGCCGGTTCAATGATGTTGCGAGCGCCCAAGAGCGCTTGGGATTGCAATAACAAGCCACCGTGATTAGCTCTCAAACCATCGAACTTCTTACACCACTAGTAAATATAGGACAAACTCCCGCACTTGAACTCAACCTGCACAGACCGCTTCAATGTAAGGAAACTCATAAGGTGAAATCCGGGGCATTGATTTTGTTAGCACTATTCTAGTTAATGCTTCCTCTAGATTCACCGAAAATAATCCATAAATTGATCAAATCCATTTTAATAACCCATTTTTCATTATTCCGCTTATAAATCAGCATGTTGTGCGATCTAAAATTTTCTGCTCGCCCACGATGGTCGGAGCTTTCCACTGTTTAAGGAAAATTATTCGAACGGTATGGGTGTCTAAGTTGAAGCTCACTCTTTCCGTTCACTCTCGCTGTTGACATCGTGCAGGATGCTGCTCGCCCCTTTGAGAGCAATCGCCGCAACAGCCAGCCCAACAACCAGATCGGGCCACGCCTGCCCCGTCCAGAGCACGAGCCCTCCGCCGATGAGTACCCCCGCATTCGCGACGAAGTCGTTGGTACTAAAGGTCGTTGCCGCGCGGACATTTACCTCGGCATTTCGGATTTGCTTAAGCAGCCAGACGCAAAGCGCATTCACTGCCACAGCAATCACTGCCATCACCATCATGGTGTAACCTAACGGTTCAGGATCGCCCAAGAACCGGCGGCCCACGTCAAACAGGATACCTACGGCGAACAGGATCAGCAGTCCCCCGGAAACGCGCGCGGCGGCGCGCTTCCATACAGGGGGACGACTCAGCGCCAGCAGCGTGATGATGTAGACGATGCTGTCAGAGGCGTTATCAAGCCCGTTGGCGATCAACGCGCTGGAATCCCCGTTCACGCCCGTAATCAAAAACGCGATTGCCAGCGCCACATTGAGAGCAAGAACTATCCACAAGATTTTTCGCTGGCTTGCAGTGCGTATCTTGAGATGGTCATCACTCATGTTGCATTTTCCCGTTCTTGTTCATCCGAACTCCAACCTACCTAGTGTTTCACTATGCGCTTTTCGCGACCATGAAATATCCGATAAAGCGCCGGCAGCACCAGTAGTGTCAGTAGTGTCGAAGAAATAATTCCTCCGATTACCACTGTGGCGAGAGGGCGTTGCACTTCTGCACCAATGCCTGTATTCAGCGCCATCGGCACGAACCCGAGACTCGCCACCAGTGCAGTCATGAGAACAGGACGCAGGCGGATCAGTGCTCCTTCGACAATCGATGAGACGAGATCGCCGGTATCCCTCACAAGGTCGCGGATAAATGCCAGCATCACCAGTCCGTTGAGCACTGCAACGCCGGACAAGGCGATGAAGCCGACGCCTGCGGAAATAGACAGAGGCATATCTCGCAACCATAAGGCCAGCACGCCACCTGTCAACGCCAAAGGGACCCCTGTGAAAATGATCAAGGCATCTTTCATAGATCCAAAGGCCATGACCAGCAAGCCCAGAATCAGAACAAGCGTCAGAGGAACAACGATCGATAGTCTCTGGCTCGCAGATTCCAATTGCTCGAAGGTACCTCCGTATTCCAACCAGTATCCTGCCGGTAGTGTGACCTCATTGAGGACCCGTTGCTCAGCTTCCGCCACAAAAGAGCCCAAGTCGCGGTCCCGCACATTCGCGGTAACAACGATGCTGCGCTTGCCGTTTTCTCGGCTGATCTGATTGGGTGCCGGAGCAATCTCGAGCGTAGCAATCTCTGCCAGAGGAACATAACTTCCATCAGGCAAAGGCACCGGCAACGCGCCCATGCTATCAATATCATTACGCAGCGTCTCAGGCAGACGTACTGCCAGTTCGAAACGACGGTCTCCTTCGAAGATTAAACCAGCCGACTCCCCGCCCATGGCCATCGAGACGTAATCCTGTACGTCTGCGACGTTCAAACCGTACCGCGAGATGGCCATCCGTTTGGGATGAATCGACAACATGGGCAGCCCTGTCACCTGTTCCACGCGTGCGTCCGCCGCGCCGTCTATGGTGGTCACGACTTCGAGAATGCTCTGAGCTGATGCCAGCAACTGATCAAGATCATCACCAAAAACTTTGATGCCAAGATCCGCGCGGACACCCGAAATCAGCTCGTTGAATCGCATTTCGATTGGTTGGGTGAACTCGTAGTTATTGCCCGGTAGTTGTTCGAGCGCCTCCTGAACTTGAATGAGTAGCTCATCCTTGGTTTGGGTCGGGTCAGGCCACTCCTCAATAGGTTTCAGCATGACAAATGTGTCTGCGATATTGGGCGGCATAGGGTCTGTCGCAACTTCAGGCGTTCCGATTCTGGCAAATACTGTGCTGACCTGCGGAAACTCCATGATGCGCGCTTCGAGCATTTCCTGCATGGCAACCGACTGTTCAAGCCCTGTGCCAGTTGTTCGCAGTGCCTGTACTGCGAAATCACCTTCATTGAGTTGGGGAACAAACTCAGAACCAAGTGTCGTGGCCAGCCATGCTGACACTACCACCAGTGCTGCGGCGACGGTGACCACCAGCCACCGCAAGCGGAGTGCAGCTGTAAGCAACGGTTTGTAGAGCCACTTGGCGCTTTTTATAATCGGGCTTTCCTTCTCGCTGACTTTGCCACTCATGAAGACAGCGATCGCGGCCGGCACCACAGTGAGTGACAGAACTAATGCGGCCAGCAACGCCATGACGACCGTTGCCGCCATCGGCTGGAACATCTTCCCTTCCACACCGGTGAGCGTGAACAACGGAATGTACACGATGGTGATAATGAGCACGCCAAACAGGCTGGGGCGAATGACTTCGTTGGTGGCGTTGAAAACGACCTCCAGCCGTTCGTCCAGCGGCAGTTTTTTACCAGAGGGCGGTTGGGCCATGGAAAGGCGTCTGATGCAATTCTCCACAATGATCACGGCGCCATCGACGATGAGACCAAAATCCAATGCACCAAGACTCATCAGATTAGCCGATACTCCGGTGCGCACCATGCCCGTGAGAGTTGCCAGCATGGCGAGCGGAATGACCGCGGCTGTAATGAGTGCCGCTCGGAAATTACCAAGCAACAGGAAGAGGACGACGATGACCAGCAACGCGCCTTCGAGCAGGTTTTTCTCCACAGTGGCAATTGCCTTGTCCACCAGAATAGTCCTGTTATAAACCTCTTCAGCGACAATTCCCTCGGGCAGGGATTGCTGTATAGTTTTCAGACGCTCCGCAACGGCGCGCGAGATGGAACGTGGGTTCTCGCCCATCAGCATCATCGCTGTACCTAGCACTGTTTCCTGACCATTAAGCGTTGCTGCTCCGGTACGCAATTGGCCCCCGATGGAAACCTCGGCAACATCCCGTATCTGGATTGGCGCCCCACTGCGATTTGCCACTATCACCTGTTCCATGTCTGTCATCGTGGCCAATTGGCCTGGTGAGCGAATCAACAGCTGCTGACCGTTGCGCTCTACATAGCCGGCGCCGCGATTGTCGTTGTTGGCGCGCAAGGCAGAAACAACATCCTCCATGGTCAGGTCATAGGCTAGAAGCTTGGCAGGCCATGGCGTCACGTGGTATTGCTTGTTGTAACCACCGATGCTGTTGATCTCGACAACCCCTGGTACGCGAGCCAACTGCGGTTTGATTATCCAATCCTGTATCTCTCGAAGTGCAGTGGGGTCGTACGGCTCGCCGTTTGCCTGAACGGCGCCGGGCAATGCCGAGACCCTGTACATGAATATCTCCCCCAGTCCAGTGGCAATTGGTCCCATCTCAGGCTCCAGCCCAGGTGGCAGGCTGCTTTTGATGGTGCCGAGTCGCTCGTTGATCAGATTGCGCGCAAAGTAGGGGTCAGTCCCATCCTGAAAGACTACGGTGACCTGCGACAAACCGTAACGCGATATCGAACGTGTGTAATCCAAGCTGGGTAGACCAGCGAGAGCCGTCTCTACTGGATAGGTAATCCTTTGTTCCGTTTCCAGAGGTGAATAGCCCGGGGCATCGGTATTGATCTGGACCTGAACGTTGGTGATATCAGGCACTGCGTCGATCGGAAGTTGCTGGAAGCTCCATACCCCCGCTCCAAGCAATAAAAATATCAGTGACAAAACCAGCCACCGCCTCTCAATAGAGAGGCGCAATATTGATGTGATCATGTTGGCTTCCTTATTAGTGGGCGTGCTCGGCGCTGGATTTCTCCAGGTCGGCTTTGATCAAATAGCTGTTCTCTACAACGTACAGCTCCCCTGGCTCAAGGCCACTTAGTACCTCAGTCTGCTCAGCGTCTTTGCGCCCAAGCACCACCGTTCGGCTTTCATAAGTAGCGCCCTCCTGTACAAAGACCACCGGGTTGTCCTCGAAACTCTGAATGGCACGGTTATCCACAGCGAGTGCGACCTCAGTCTGACCAATTATGATATCTGCCTGCAACAACAGACCCGGACTCCAGCGACCATCACTGTTATCCAAAGTGACACGGGCAAGAACCGCAGGGGATTCGCTCGAACCAGGCAAAATATGCGATATGCGTCCTTTCATCAGTTCGCCATCTGCTTCCAGGATCACTTCTTGTCCTGGCTGGATGCGTCGTGCATTGGACGGAAAAATTGTGAGCTCGGCCCACAGTTGGTCATAGTTGATGATCGTGAGCAGTGGCTGATCCCCAGTCGTTTCTCCTGGGTTCGAATTGCGTGACACCACTCTCCCGTCGATGGGTGACTGAATCCGATAACGCTGCAAACTCTCGTTGGACTCGATCTCCGCTATCATTTCGCCAGCAACCACAAGGTCTCCGACTTCAGGGTTAATCGCAACCACTAGACCAGGGAAACGGGCACGGACCTCGCTTACCCCCTGAGGGTTCATGGTTGTCCTGCCATACACCGTAATGGCCTCACGTATAATGCCTGTGGAAGCTAATGCGGTGGTCATACCTGCCTGTCGCGCCATACTCGGTTCAATGACGACGCTGTCAGCATGCTCTTCCTCAGCGTGCTCTTCTTCCGAGTGTTCTTCCTCAGCATGCCCCTCTTCTGCATGCATTTCTTCCGCAAGCTCAACGGCAGGAGGTTCGTGATCATGATCGGAGTGCTCATCCGCGTCGGCGGCCTGCGCAGTTGCACCAGTGAGAGACAGCGACAACAACAATGCGTGTAGCAGCTTTATTTGACGGTTCGGTTTCATGGTTTGATCCTGTTAGTTGGTCTGATCAATCAGGGGAGAGAGCAGGGGCTCGGCGGTTAACTGCTCGATGTCTGCGCCGTGACGCAGAGCAGCGGTTGCCGCATCAATGAGCGTGCTACGCGCACCGATTAGCTCTTGTCGGGCAGTCACCCACTCCAAGTAACTGTAACGCCCACTCTCGTATGCGGCTTGAGTCTCAGAAAGTGCCTCAGTCAGCAATGGGATGGTGCGAGTCTGCAATGTATCGATGGTGATGAGTGCCTGCTGCCGGTTCTGGAATGCATTGAACAATTGGGTGCGCAGATTGAGTAACGCCACTTCTCGTCGCACTTCCACTTCATCGCGCGCTGCGATTGCCGACCGCACGGCCCCACGGTTGCGCGTCGCGCTGAACAGCGGAATGCTGAAGCCAGCGACCAAGCCTAAGTCGCCACCTTCCTGGAACCTTCTGGCACCAAGGGACCAGCGGGGGTCGGCTGTTGACTGCGTTCTTGCCAGGCGCACTTCTGCCTCGCGCATGCGCTCCTCGCTAGCGAATATCTGGATGAACGGATTCTGCTGAACGCGCGAAAAAAGGTTCTCAAAACTAACCGTCTCTTCGATCTGGTAAATATCTCCTGTCACGGATTCGAAAGTAGGGTTTGTTTCGCCCCACAGCTCAGCCAGCGCAACCTGGGCATACCTGAGTTGGTTCTCTCCGGACGACACGAGAAGTTCGGCCTGTGACAGCGCAGCCTCAGCCCGCAGCACCTCCACATCGGGCGTGGCGCCTGCTGATGCCCTGTCTTGCACAATTTGCAGGGTTTCGCGAGCGAGGCTCTCTGCGTCCTGTGCCAATGAGAGTCGGTTCTGTGCGGCCAAATTCTCAATGTAGCGACGGGTTACCTCGCCTAGCAGGTCAAGGGCATCAACTTGCATTTCTGCATTCAACTGGCCGCGTCGGGCGCCGATGGATGCCATTCTTGCCTCGCGCTTGTTGCCAAGCTCAATCACGGAAGAGACAGAAACCGTCAGCTCGGCACCATCAACGCCTTGAACGTTGCCAGTGCCGACGATGTTTTCAACATCGGCCCCAATTTCGATCGCAGGCTTGAGTGCCGCAGTTTCGGCCTGCCCCCGAAGCGCCTCATCGCGGAAATCAAAAACCCGCAACTGCGGATTCTGCGTGAGAGTGAGCTCCATGGCCGTTTCGAGTGATAGGGTACCTTCTGCCGAACTGGCCAGCGCGCCATGGTTGAAGAGAATTATGCTGACAAACAATGGCTGCAAACGCTTCCATAGCCCTAGCCGCTGCGGTGAATTATTGAACATTGGATGCAGAAGGCAGCCGCGAAGCAGCCTTGCATCTGAAATTTTTTTCATGAGCATGAACTCCAGTCATCGGCTCTCTGAGAGAACCGAATTGAAAATAGGGAAATTTTCGGAAGTTCAGCGGGTGGGCGGTGGAATTGGAGGTGAGTAGGTCAAATTGGAGTAAGAGAGTTTGTGATTTTTTATGAGCGCTGCAACGACAAGCTCCGCACTGATGTCAATGCTGACAGGGAGTGCAAAGCCTAGATGCACATGGGCACCGTGCTTGTGATGTTGGTCGTGAAACTCGTGACCGTCGTCTGGCGAGTGTTCCGGAAGTTTGTCTGCGTGGTCGTAATCCACTGTATGGCCGTAGGGATGTTCGCTGTCGGGCATATGTGCAGCCTCCGTCACTCCGAACATCAGGGAGTAATTGAGAATAAGCAGAAGTGCTATGACGAATTTCTTGTGCACGTAATTGATCCTAACTATTAGTGCGAAGACTCTACCACTGTAGTTGAAGAAGGGTCAAGTAGATTAGCTCCATCTTGATCACACACAAAGCGCTGATGTAGTGCGCTGGCCTCCCGAATGATCTGGATCACAGAGTGCATCACGATGGCGGTGATCAGTGTACCGCGACTAGCAAACTCGGCTAGGCCTGCCCCGTACGGCTGACCAAGAGGGCTGCGATCATGACGCCAACGTTCGCCCTCATGCCATTGCGTGAACATTTCCAGCTCGCATTCAGATTGATGTCGCTGCTGTGAAAGCGCTACAACATGGCATCCTATCGTATGGGGATTCCTTACGTGGCCAGAGCCGCACTGGGTGACTTACTCTTGCGATATAGCACAGCTTCCTGCTTCAACGAGTCGTCCAACGACGTCTCTCCACAGGCTAAGTCCTGCCGTCCTCGGGCTAAAATATTAATCGCCGCAATCACATCGGCATTGCCATGATGCCCGCTAGAGCGCCAAAATCTTTACTTGTGAGCCTAATAAATACCCACTAACCATTTGAATTAAATAGATATTTAATACACTTTCTGGGCGCGGGCTGCTAACTATCGTCAACCCAACCCCAGATATTCAGATGTCAACTTATGGGTTATCGGTGCAACTTATGGGTTTCCCCACATTGATTAGAGCACGCAACGCTGAACAAGCCGCCACCTATTTGGAAAGCTGTCGACTGCGCCTATCTAACATGGAGGCGGAAAATAACCCTCGATTTGAAGGCGCATCCTCAGAGCTACTAGCTGTGGCGCAGTCGAGTTCAATCGAGTCGTTTTTCGCTGACGTGAAATCTAACCCCAACATCTAAATATTCACCGACGAGTCTCGATTATTAGAAGCTGAGTTGCGTCAAGCTCAGGAAAAACAGCAAAGTGATATTGAGTGGACGGCAGGGATTAGACACCTACGTGAGTTCAATGAGACAGGATTTGTGATCGGCGTATCGATCCCACTTATGAGTAAGTCCAGAGCCTCTGGAAGCATCAGGACCGCGCAGGCTAATCTTCAAGTAGTCGAAATCAGACGAACTACGAGCGTAAACAGACTTGTTGGTGAAATCTCCTCAGTACACAAAGAGCTTCAGCAAGCTATCTCCGAAGTCGACAGCCTTCGATCAGAAGTGATCCCCCTACTTAATAGCGCTATGCAAGATACCAGACAAGCTTACCTTGCAGGTAGCTACAGTTATCTGGAGCTCATCAGTGCACAGCAAGAATACCTAGATGCACAGTTTGCGTTGATAAACAGCGCAACCAACACCCACAAATTCAGAACGGAAATTGAGCGGCTGAGTGGTGTAAGCACGTAGCCAAGCAAATTTAACAAGTATTTTTACTACTTTTATCCGCCATAACAAGTAAAGGCGCAAAACCACCACCCGGTGTGCGAAAATTCGTTGCTTGCCCTTCATACAACCTTGCAGCGCCAATCAGTACGTTACCTTTATAGGTGTAGAGGCGCACATCAATCTTAAGAAATTGTTTCTCTCCATTCACTACAACCAAACGTTTGGACGGCGGAATATAGGCCTGAGCAATGTAATCACTTGTGAGAATTTGTTCATAGGTTCCCTTTGTGAGCTTGCTACCACGATAGACACCTTTACTCCCATGACCTGCAACAGGTTTAAAGAACCATTCTCGCCGTTCTTTCCAAAGAGACGCGGCATTGCTTGATGTCACTAGTACCGAGCGAGGAACACCTAGACGAAGTAATTCAATATTTCCAGCTGATAACCCCCATCTGTCGAGAAGAACTGCGTCAGTCAATAAGGACAAATTACGCTTGTCTGCGAAAAGAGCGTGGACCAATGGGTTAGGTGTGATAACGACACTTCCTGTTAGCCATGCTTGTCGTAAAGCTTTATGACTCGGGTCATCTAGACTAAAATCCACTAACCGGTTATAGACCATGTCGATAGGTTTACCGTTCCCATAGAGCACCTCGTTTTCATAATGCAAATCGCTCGGTGAAAGTATTACAGCCTCTATCCCGTTTCTCTGTATAAGCTGTCTTGCCAATTTGAACTCAGGATAAAGATATTGTTCGGTTGGTTGATCATCAACTATTGCAATAGTCGAAGGTCTGCCTTTACCATTTTTTTTCAGCCACTCACTTTCAAATTGATCGATGACTCCCTCATCAAAATCGTCGGCCCATTCAGTGCTTACTGTTTCACCGCAACATTGATGTTGCCCGCGAGACAATACTGCATTTAGGAAGGCCCCTCCCGCATTGGTGTTAATTTCAATGAGCTGTGGTCCATGTTCACTTAGATGGAAGTCATAGCCCATAAACACACCGGCAGCCTTGGAGTCGGATTGAGCTGTGCTTGGGGCCCAGGACATCACTTGCTCGCGATATCCGCTGAGCATCGAAGCCTCTTCGATCGCTCGTACAATGGCTTGCATTTTATCCAGATCGCGTTTTGGAACGAATACCGACGTGGAAGAAAAATATTGTTGCCAAGCTGGACTTTCCAGCATTTCCTCTGCGTCATCGCCTAACTGATTCGCAAGGAAGCCGATGAGCAATTCACGATCTAGCGTAACGCAGCTACAATGTTCGTTTAACTGCTCTAAAATAGTAGGCTCTATGTTTGTCACTTCGTAATTTTCCTTTTAGGATTTTCAGCGTTTGTTGAACCATTTCTGTATCAAGTATTACATTGTGTATAAGTCAGAAAACAAAAAATGCGAAAAAAATCGCCTCTTGACAGCAACTTCAGTGTGTAGCTGTGCCGTCAATCAGTAATTAGCGAAATTGACGTTGTAGAATTCCTAAGCTGAACTATCTTCAACCCACTGTACTCAGCTCATCTTTCAACTGCCAGAGCTGCCAAACAAAATAGACTGCTGGCAACACTAGCAAGGTTAGAATTAGTGTACTGATCATACCGCCAATCATCGGGGCCGCGATGCGCTGCATGACCTCTGAGCCAGTGCCGTCACCAAGCATGATCGGCAACAAACCGGCCACGATGGCCGTCATGGTCATCACGATCGGACGCAGCCGCCGCAGCGCCCCGTCGCTGATCGCATGCCGCAATCCCGTCGCGGTGAGGCCTCCCTCCTGCCCCGCTCGCGCAAGGTAGTCATCCCGATGCTGTTTGAGATACACCAACATAATCACCCCGATCTCAACGGCAATTCCCGCCAGAGCTATTAGGCCTACGGCAACCGCAACGGACAAATTGAAATCCAAGTACCAGAGTAGCCAGCTACTGCCGGCGATAGACATCGGCAGCGTCGCGAGAACAATCAACACCTCGCCCACTCGATTAAATGCCAGATAAAGTAAAAACGCTATGATCGCAACGGTTAGTGGCACCACGATCTTCAGACGCTCTATCGCACGTTCCATGTATTCGTACTGACCGGACCATGTCAAAGTATAACCAGCAGGTAACGTGACATTCTCTCGAAGGAAATCACGCGCGCTGGCTACGTAAGTGCCAACGTCGATATCCTCAATATCCACATATACCCAACCCGTGGGTCGCGCATTCTCACTCTTGATCATCGGTGGCCCGTCCTCGACTGAGATGCTGGCGACGTCGCTTAGTGCAATTCGAGCACCAGCCGATGTAAGAACGGGAAGACTTCGAATACTCTCTAATGAGTCGCGTGTTGATCGAGGGTAGCGCAGGTTAATCGGAAACCTTTGCAGACCTTCGATGGTCTCTGCCACATTGAGTCCGCCAATGGCGCCAGCAACGACTGCGTGCACATCATCGATATTGAGGCCAAAACGTGCGGCGCTAAGGCGGTCAATATCAACAACAACATACCGTCCTCCAACCACTCGCTCAGCGTAAACACTTGCTGTGTTGGGAAAATCAGTAAGAAGAGTCTCAATTTCGCGACCGAGTGACTGCACCCTTTCGAGGTCTGGGCCGCCTATCTTGATACCTACAGGAGTCTTAATGCCAGTGGCAAGCATATCGATACGAGTTTTTATCGGCATGACCCACACATTCGTAACACCAGGCAGTTGCACCTTCTGTTGTATCTCTTCACGAATCGATTGCGTTGTCATGCCATCACGCCACTCAGACTCGGGTTTCATATGAATTAAGGTTTCAATCATCGTGAGTGGGGCCGGGTCTGTAGCGGTCTCTGCTCGTCCAATTTTTCCGAATACAGTGGCCACTTCAGGAACTGATTTAATCAATCTATCGGTTTGCTGGAGCAGTTGACTTGCCTCCCCTATAGGCAGGCCAGGGCGCATTGTTGGCATATACATCCAGTCGCCCTCGTCGAGTGGGGGCATAAACTCAGACCCTAGTCTGGACAAGGGCCAAGCAGCCGAAAGCATCACCAGCAAACTCAAGCAAATCACCAACCAAGGCTGTCGCGTTACAAAGTGAATTGCTGGCCTATAACACCAACTCAGGAAACGATTGAGGGGGTTACGCTGCTCCGCGACAATCCTGCCACGAATTAGATAGCCCATTAGCACAGGTACAAGCGTTATTGACAGAAAAGCCGCCACCGCCATCGACCAGGTTTTTGTGAACGCTAGAGGTGCGAACAGTCGGCCTTCCTGTGCTTCCAGACTGAACACAGGAAGAAAACTAAGCGTGATAATCAGCAACGAGAAAAATAAGGGTGAGCCCACTTGTATAGATGCTTTCGTAATAAGCACCCAGCGCGCGGCATCATCCTTTGGAGGATTCTCCTCCAATTTCTTATGCACATTCTCGATCATCACGATAGCCCCGTCAACCATCGCGCCAATAGCGATAGCGATTCCACCAAGTGACATAATATTCGCGTTAATACCTTGGAAGCGCATTATTATCAAGGCTCCAATGATGCCGATAGGTAGCATGAAAACGACAACCAATGCCGAACGTATGTGGAATAGGAATAGCAAACAGACCAACGCTACAATTAAGAACTCCTCAAATAGAGTGCCATAGAGATTGTCTATCGCACTATAAATTAAATACGAGCGATCATAGGTTGTGACGACCTCCACTCCTGCAGGCAAACCACTGCGTAGTTGTTCTAGCTTTTCTTCAACTGCGGCGATAGTAGCTAGGGGGTTTTCCCCGCTACGCATTATGACAACTCCGCCCACCACTTCCCCTTCCCCATTGAGCTCCGCGATGCCGCGTCGCAATTGTGGCCCGAGCACGATATTTGCGACGTCACCCAAGAGCACAGGAGTGCCGCGTGCATTTACTTTGATGGGTATTTGCTTGAGATCGTCAATACTCTGGATGTAACCCGTGGCACGCACCATGAACTCGGTCTCGGCCATCTCGAGCACAGAACCGCCCACCTCTCGATTCCCACGACGAATTGCCTCTCCGACCTGTGTCAACGTCAAGCCAAGCACGTGAAGCTGATCCGGGTCCACGACTACCTGATATTGCTTCACCATGCCGCCAATGCTCGCGACTTCCGAAACACCGCTTACAGTTTGTAGTTCAAACTTCAAGAACCAATCTTGAATTGAGCGCAGCTGTGCGATGTCATGCTGTCCACTGCGATCAACGAGTGCATATTCGTAGACCCAACCCACACCTGTCGCATCTGGACCGAGCGCGGGTGTGACGCTAGCAGGAAGCGACGCGCTGACCTGATTTAAATACTCAAGCACACGGCTGCGCGCCCAATATTGATCTGTGCCATCGGCAAAAATAATATACACATAGGAGTCACCGAAAAATGAATATCCACGCACTGTCTCGGCACCTGGTACCGACAACATGGCAGTAGTAAGTGGGTAGGTAATTTGATCCTCCACCACTTGTGGCGCCTGTCCAGGAAATGGCGTGCGAATGATCACTTGCACATCGGAAAGATCGGGAATTGCATCGACGGGCATATCACGAAAACTCTGTACCCCAATTACGGCAAGTATTAACGCTAACGATATGACCAGCCCGCGTTGGGCGATGGATAGCCTGATAATGAAAGCGATCATAGTTTAGCTTCCTGTTTAACAATGTTCACTATTTCATAACTGCCTTGCTCGGTACGTCGAAACGAGAAATCGACCAAGTCCCCCACAGTCAATTGCCCACTAGTCGTCTGCGACGGGAGTTGAAAACTCATAGTCATGGCCGGCCAAGAGAGCGCCTCTACAGCTTGATGAGAAAGTGTGACTGAAACACCTGCTGTAATTTGAGTGATCTCTCCAGAGGTTTCGAAAAGTGCTGCGTTTGCTGTTGGCAACGCCATCGTGCTCGCCATGGGCATACTGGAAGACATCGCTGAGGAGTCCGAATCTGTTGAGTTAAGACGCGCAAATGCCTGCTCCCCATTTGCCTCTGAGTCCAGGAGAAATTGACCAGAAGTCACGACAACGTCCCCTTCCTCGAGGCCACTGACGATCTCCAGTCGAGTACCGTTGGATATACCAGTACGCACCACAACTGGCTTGAAACGGCCTTCACCTAAGGCTCGCATAACGCGATCGCCGTTGCCGGACCGAATCACTGCCTCGCGCGGCACTGTAAGGACATCGAGCTTAGGCACACCCTCGATGCTGACTTTCACGAACATCCCGGGTAAAAGCCGTCCATTGCTGTTCTCGACTATCAGCCTTACCCGCAAACTACGAGAAGTGGCGTCCAGACTTGGATAAATATATTCGACTGTAGAATTCCAGCGCTCACCTGGAAAGGCTGCGAAAGTTATCTGGGCCGTTTGGCCCGGTGCGATCCAGCCGGCAAGTGATTCGAATACCTCGGCTTCAACCCACACAGAATCCAGCGATGCGAAAGTCGCTAAGACTGTGCCAGGGCTAACATAGCTGCCCTCGCGTACGCTAATCCCTGTAACAACAGCGTCTTTCACGGCGCGTACAGAAAGACGATTACTCATTTGCCTCGTTGCATCCAATGCCGATATTTGCTCGCTTGTAAATCCGAGCGACAGTAAACGGTCTTTGGCCACTGCCCCCAAAGATGCATTATTCGAGGCTATAGCGGACAAATATTCACGTTGTGCACTCACCAGCGCTGGCGAGAACAATTCGTAAAGCACATCACCGTTGAAGACAGAGTCACCCTCGCTAGCTAGATTAAAGACCTCTAACCAGCCTTCTGCGCGCGTGTGTAGTACTTGGATAGTGGACTGATCCCAATTGGTATATCCCACCGCTTGAATATCTGGCGCAAAATTCTCGCGCACTACCGTGTCCGTACGTAAACCTAAGTTTTGCTGAATGGAGGGCGACACCGTAATCGTGTCAGAAGACTCATAAACAGGAATTAGGGGCATTCCCATTGGCGAAAGACCAGGCGCATCACGCTTGTAGTTCGCATCCATCGGGGCGACCCAGTAAAGGGGCTTGCGAGCGCTCGCGTCCGTTACAGCTGGTGCCACCATGTCCATGCTATTCCTAGATGAAAACCAGAGACCGAGTAAAACAACTAGAACGGCGAGAATCACTAATGCCCACAATATTTTAGTTTTCACTGCTACTCTCCAATTGGCCAGAGATGACCACCTGTTAATTTGTCGATTTGTGCCAGGACCATAAATTTCTCGGCATAAGTGCTGCGTAGAAGCAATTGCGTATTGAGTAATTCTTCTTGGGCATCCACTAGTTCAGTGAAATCCCCCCCTCCGCCTTCGTAGTCAGCAAGGCTTGCCGCTATTAATCGGGTAGCGCTTGGCAAAAGTTCGGTTTCAATGAGATGAATTTTGTGCGCCGTTTGCTCATAGCTCGAAAGCTGAGACCAAAGTTGGGATAGAAGCTCGTTACGTTTGTTTTGAACGTCCAACTTAACGCTATGAAGTGTGTAATCTGCAGCGGATTTGCGCGCTGTTCGCTTTCCGAAGTCCAATGGAATATTGACACTAACGCCCACCTGAAGTCTTTGCGCAGATTCATTCCATAATTCATTGTAACCAAGGCTAAACTGCATATCGGGGTAGTCGTCTTTCTCAGTCAATCGCTTCTCTATTTGAGCCGATTTAACGTTTGCTTGCAGCTCGAGCAAGGACGGCTGGGTCTCCAACAACCACGCTTCCAGCTGCGAACGTGACACTAGCTCCGGCCCCGCCAACTCTGCAACCGGTCTTGGCATTGGCGTTGAAGAGGATTGATCCAGCAGGTAATTAAGCTGAGACTGTAGCTGCACACGTTCTTGCTCCAACACGAGGTGTTGGTGTTGCAACTTAAGGTCGAAGGTTTGTATTTTTAGAAGATCTTGCTGCAGGCCGAGTCCGTTAGCATAGCGTGTTTCGACGACAACAGATTGCCCAGAAATAAGTTGCCGAAGCGAATCATTACTATCTAACGCTGAGTGGACATACCACCACTGAGCCCAAACTGCGCGCACTTGCATAATGAGTGCATTGCGCGAACCATCATAACGTCTATCCAGAGCTGAGGTGTCTGCTAGCATTTTCTCAACACGTAGCTGACGTTTCCCAGGCCAAGGAATCGATTGACTGAGTTGCAAATTCTGCCGAACCCCCAAAGCATTGCCGAAACTACTGGGAATCGTGCCGCCAAATGATGAGGGTGCGATAGAGTAAGTCACTCGAGGGTCCTCGAGTGAACCTGCGCTCTTGATAAGCGCCTCACTAGCACTCGCTCGCATGCGTTGGGATAATAAATTCGGGTTCCGAGCCAATAGTCTATTGACTATTACTTCGAGATTGGACGACTGGACTGGATTCTCTTCTGCCATTAGCTGCGTAGTGGCAAGGCTGATGCCGATCAAGATCAGCAAACATACCCAACGCGAGCGGTCTTTAAAACTATTGAACATAGCAATACTCCCATTAGTAAACAGGCGCCATTACCCAACGAGGCAAAGCGCACTAAGTGGAACTAATTTGCGGGAGGTTTAAATCCGAAAACGTGCCGTTTTCAGATACAACGGAGAATTCGCGACAAGGACTGCCGGATCGGAAGGAATATCGATGTAATAGAATTTGTTGCGAACAACAATATCGTTACTGAGGGCGAGATCCCAGAACAGCGTAGGATCGTCAAAGATTTTAACTATGGAAAGCTGGAGCTTTATTATCGTGCTATTGCTAACGATAGGCTCATTGCCTGCCCCATCATCCAGATCTAGGGAGACCTCGACCTTGCAGCAATTTCTTAGGGTGTCACCACAATCAGGATCTTCGTTAACACCGTTACTTTTACTATCTTCTTGATTCGAAACTTTTCCGTCTTGCATACGATGAACCGAACCGCAGCAGCATTCATTCTGCTTGCTATCCATGTCCGTCATCATCACGCACGCATAGCTGGCCTGGACGTTAAACAACACGCCAAAAAAGGATAGTAAAACGATCCATTTTTGTAGTCCGCTAAGGATTCTTTTATTCGTCATTTACTTTTGCAAACTTTGGGGTTTTCACAATTAAAACTGTTAGTTCAGCCGTTAATTAGATTACACCATATCAACGCGTTTGAACAGATTAGTAACATCCCCTCGCTAGCTCTCCTAAAAAGATGCGGAAACTCAGGGCTAGCCCCCCTATATCGTCGCTGGCTGCGTATTTGTACCTAACTCTTACAAGAAGTTGACGTTATGTGAACGAGGCAGGTTGAGCTTGTAAGAGAGCTGTTGGGTAACTTATGTTCTTTCTAAGGACTTGCATTAGCGTCCAAATGGCAAGGGAAGAACTTAGTTTGTAGGCAACATGCAGGACTCCTAATTTTGAATTATGTTTAAAGCTTAGTCGAGAAAAGGCTATCGATTATTGGGCACTCCGGGATATTTCCGAGGCCGCATTGATCGGCCATATTCAATAGAACGAGCTCCATTTGTTTGAGGCTCACGATTTTCCGATTCACCTCCTTGGCGTGCTCTAGCGTTAAGTCATGAACCTGCCTACAGGTGTACTCTTTCGTGTCAACGAGGCTGAGTAGACTCATGATTTCCGCCAGTGAAAACCCGAATCCACGACATTTATTCACGAAATTGAGTCGTTTCACGTCGGATTCATCATATATCCGCCTACCACCCCTATTTCGAACAGCATTTGGCAGTATTTCTTTCTTTTCGTAGAACCGGATGGTCTCAATGTGGACGCCTGTCCGTTCGGAAAGCCCGCCAATGGTCATTGTTTTCATTCTTTCTCCCTTACATTAGCAGTTGCTATTGCACCTGTAGTAACTACAGGTAGCATAATGCTAGCACAGGGTCGAATAACTCTGCATGGAACACTAAAACATTGTTGAGTGAGGAGCTGTGAATTGAAGCTAACATTTGTAGACAAAATAGGCTCCATGGGGATGTTGCTTACCGCGTTGGCGTGTCCCGTATGCTGGCCCTTATTCGCTGGGTTGGGGAGTGCATTAGGCTTAGGGGTGCTGGCTCCTTGGGAGGGGATAATGATGGACTACGTTTTCCCCCCATTTGTAGTCGTAGCGTTAGTGGGTACGTTGCTCAGCTATAGAAATCATAGGAAATTAATGCCGACGATTCTAGGGGTCGGGTCGGCGCTGCTTGTTCTGTACGGTTTTTATGTGGGGTGGCAATTGATGCTCATGTATATCGGTATATTCGGACTACTGATCTCGACTGTTCTTAGCTTTCTCGCGAACAAGCGGCAAGCAAAGATATGCCAATCCTAGCCTGTCCAGTCAGCAAGCCTGCATCGAGAGATCGAATAGACTAAGTACACGATCTGCAGTTTGGCTAATCATGAATGATCTACTCGGACTAACGTGAGTGCGCTTTATGAGTCTTCCATCTACGATTGGTCGTGTGGCAAAAACTCTCTCCTTGAATATCGAAACGATTCGCTATTACGAAAGGCTTGGCCTAATAGCGCAGCCTGAGAAGCCAAAGCAAGGCTATAGAGTGTATCCAACTAAAACTGTTCAACGGCTACAGTTTATCAAGAGAGCAAAGGAGTTAGGCTTCAGCTTAAGTGAAATAGAGAATCTTTTGCAACTTGGGGATTCGCACTGCGAAGGCATTCAGGAAATTGCCGAGAGTAAGCTCAATACTATTCGTTTGAAAATTGCGGATCTAGAGAATTTAAAAAGTACTTTAGAGGATTTGACTATTCAATGCCAAAGTAATCCCGAGCGCGCTTGTTGCCCGATCGTGGAAGCATTGCTACCAAACTCTTAAAGTATTTTTCATTTCGCGCTTGACTCTGTACCTCGGTACGGAGTCTAGAGTCTTCTCTTAAGATGAAAACGGAGTTGTTTAAAGCCATGAACGAGAAAACATCACAAAGCACTAAACTACCGCTGACTGCCAGCATTCTTGCAGCCGTCGGCGGTAGTATCTGTTGCATAGGGCCTTTCGTACTTCTGCTTATGGGGGTCAGCGGATCTTGGATTAGCAACCTAATGGCTTTTCAGCGCTACCAACCGTTGTTCATTGTGTTTGTACTCGGCATGCTCGTCTGGGCTGGATTTAAAGTGTATAAGCCCATCGAATCATGTGAACCGGGATCTGTATGTGCAGTCCCTCAAACTCGAATCCGTCGTCAAGTTTTGTTCTGGTTTGTTTCGGCGATAGCGCTCTGTCTGGTGACGAGCGCGTATTGGTTACCCTTATTTTTACTTTAAATTTTACAACGAGGAGATTTCGATGAAGAAATTTATATTTGCTACTTTGCTGACAATTATGAGCCCGATTGTTTGGGCTAGTCCACAGACCATTACCCTAGATTTGCCTACTATGGACTGCGCGATGTGCCCAGTTACTGTGAAGATGGCATTGAATAAAGTAGACGGAGTCATAGAGGCTGACGTGAGCTTGGAGAGTAAGAGTGCGGTAGTGACCTTCGATGACGCCAAGACCGATGCGCTAGCGCTCGTGCACGCAACAACAAATGCTGGATTCAAATCCACAATTAAAATTGTGGAGTAATCGACAATGGATAGTAAGAAGAAGCTATTGCGACTGGGTGTCGTCGGCACTGTAATAATCGCATTGTGCTGCTTTACACCGGTACTGGTCATCCTGCTGTCAGTGTTAGGGCTTTCAGCTTTAACTGGATATTTAGACTTTGTCCTATTGCCATCTTTGTTTTTCTTTGTCGGGCTATGCGTGTATGCATTATACCGGAAAAGGCCAGCGGATTAACTGCGAGAGTACGCATATACATTGAGGAGGGAAAATGGCTATTTTCCAGTACAGTATTAAGGGCATGACTTGTGATAAGTGGGCTAAGGAACTCGAACTCGCGTTTCATAAAATTGCGGGCATTAGTTCTAGTGTGAGCTGGCCGGACAGAACGGCGACGATAGAGACGACCAGTACCATTGATGAGAAGACGATATTGAATGTTATCAATGCGGCGGGATTCTCTGCGGAGGCAGGCAGGAAGGAATCCACCCACTCTGGTGAAGATGAACTCGGCTCCAGAATCGAGCCCGCGCTTGAAGTAGCGATAGTCGGTAGCGGCTCTGGCGCATTCGCTTGCGCCATTAAGGCTGCAGAGAATGGTGCGCAGGTTACATTGATCGAGGCAGCGGATGTAATAGGGGGTTGCTGTGTCAACGTCGGCTGTGTCCCTTCTAAGATATTGATACACGCAGCAGAGATAGCGCAGCAACAACGTAGCAACCCTTTCAAGGGTATTGCGAACAAAGAGCCTGCGTTGGATAGAGGGCTGCTAGTTGCTCAACAGATAGCCCGCGTCGAGGAACTGCGTGAAGCTAAGTATCAGAATATTCTTGATAGTAATCCTGCAATTTCCCTAGTTCGTGGTCATGCTCAGTTCAAGGACGGGAAAACTTTACTGATAAGCAAAGCGGACGGTACACAACAAGAGTTTAAAGCGGACCGCATTTTGTTGGCGACAGGTTCGACACCGGCACTTCCCCCGATCGATGGCCTGGAAAAGACGCCATACTGGACCTCTACCGAGGCGCTATTTTACGACAAGGATGTTGAGCACTTGATCGTCGTTGGCTCATCCGTTGTCGCATTGGAGCTGGCACAGGCCTATCGACGCTTAGGGTCAAGAGTCAGTGTTTTAGCCCGTCACAATTTGCTCCATAGAGAAGAGCCTAAACTAGGCGAAGAGTTGGCAAAGGTCTTTGAGAGCGAAGGTATAGAGGTGCTTAAGCACACAGAGGCGAGTGCTGTCAGTTACGATGGGTCGCAATTCACTCTGCAGACCAATACAGGCACCGTTCAAGGAGACAGACTACTGATCGCCACTGGGCGCCGGCCTAATACAAGAAAATTGAACCTAGAAGCAGTAGGGATAGAAACAAGCGAAAACGGTGCAATCTTAGTAAACAACCAGATGCAGACTAATATTCCCAATATCTATGCTGCAGGTGACTGTAGCGATATGCCGCAGTTCGTCTATGTGGCGGCCGCCGCAGGTAGTAGGGCTGGAACTAATATGACTGGAGGCCATGCGCAGTTAGATTTGGCGACTATGCCTGCGGTTATTTTTACAGAGCCTCAAGTTGCAACGGTAGGATTGACAGAGCGTGATGCGCAGGCGCAGAACATAGAGACAGACAGTAGAGTGTTGGACTTAGAGAATGTACCCAGGGCATTAGCAAATTTCGAAACCCGAGGCTTTATTAAGCTTGTGGTCGAAGCTAAAACCGGTCGAGTCTTAGGCGCGCAGGTGCTCGCTCGAAACGCGGGGGAAGTGATTCAGACAGCAGCGCTAGCTATCCATAATAGAATGACAGTGGACGACATCGCTAACCAACTTTTCCCCTATCTGACTATGGTTGAGGGGTTGAAGTTATGCGCGCAAACCTTCAGAAAGGACGTTTCACAACTATCCTGCTGTGCAGGATAAACCAAAGTCAGTCATTTCGAGTGAACCTGTTGAGTGGTAAGGCCCCAGTTTTTTAGACACCTGGTAGTTCCCTAAAATTCTGCTTTTCCATCTCTTCAGGAGACAGTCCGTTGTTTGCACCATGATTGCGTCGAGGATTGTAGAACCCCTGGCCTTTCCCCCGCCTTAGTACCACTTCCTCGATGAGAGTGAACTTCCACTTGTATAACCTACAGTGCAGCCTCATACGTCGGCGCGTTCAAAAAGTTACAAAGTTCAGGGGAGTGAGATTAAAGGATTGTTGATTAAATCTAAAATTTCCGATGGACTGTTAACTATATGTTCATTTTAAATCTTTATTTTCCAGCTATTTGCTTGCCGTGATACTCCATGTGCCAGTCTATTTCAGAACTATATTGTCCAATAGGTATTTTTCATGTCAATTTTTACAGCTTGTAGAGAGTCTCAGTTTAAAGCTCTATTGTCCGCCAACAGGCGCTGGGCGCAGCCCTGACTATTCATGGCACAGTGGTGGGTCTAGCGTCGGCCTAAGGCCTTAGGAGTTTAGCGGCAAGCGTGCGACGAATTTAGTGCTTATGGCACTGGAGCGTGCTTCGACCTCGCCTTCGTGGGCTTCGATAACTGACTTGACGATTGCGAGCCCTAGCCCGGCCCCCTCACTATTGCGCGCTCGTGACGGATCGATCCGGTAGAAACGATCAAAAATTCTGGTTAGATGAATCGAAGCGATCTCGGGCCCATTGTTCTCAATGGTTACCAAAGCGTTTGCGCCATCCTGCGCCAACGTGACATTCACGACACCTTGATTCGGGGAATGGTAGATTGCATTAGAAAGCATATTCGTGAAAGCGCGGCGCAACAAATCGCGATCGCCCTGCACTAACACTCTCTTAGAATTGACAGCTAGTGAGACGCCACGCTCATCCGCAAACGCATCGAAAAACTCAAAAAGTGCCTGGAACTCGTCCTGTAGATCGATTGGCGTACTGCTGAGTTTTAGCAAGCCATTCTCGCTCTTGGCGAGCCAAAGCATGTCGTTCACCATTTTGTTCAAGCGCTCCTGCTCTTCCAAAACTGAATAGAGCAGCTCACGGTAATCGGCATCGCTTCGGGCTTTGGACAAACTCACTTGAGTCTGGGTAATCATATTCGTCAAGGGCGTGCGCAGTTCGTGGGCAATATCGTCGGAGAAATGCGCGAGTTTGCTGAAACCCACCTCTAGTTGTTCAATCATCTGATTAAAGGACAGCACAAGGTTCTGTAACTCTATGGGCACGGTGAGAGGGTCAAGGCGCGTATCTAGTTTATTGGTCTGAATTGTCCGCACACTGTGACTCATGCCGCGCAGGGGACGCAGACCTTGATAGACGCCAATCCATGCGGCCAATAAGATAATCACACCGGCGCCTAGTAGAATTAACCAAAGACTGCGTTGAAATGAGTTTAGAAAATTTCTGTGAAACTCCATGTCGATGAGGCTGGTAATTTGGTAGAGGTTCGCATCGATTGACCTGAGCACAACAACGCCTCGATAGGTCCTATTGTCGATAGTCCAGAGCTCGGTTGTTGTCGCATCGACATCTACAACCGGCGAGACGCTGGGGACAGCAGCGGAAAAATCCAAACCCGCAGAACTAAACAACACCGCCCCGGACTCATCCTTGATTTCATAGAACACACCATGGTGCCCAGAGATAGCCGATGACAGGCTCGAGGGGGCCTCGACCAAATCGCTGCTCTCTTGAGTCAAGGCATGCTCTATGGCACCCACCATCACGCGCAGTTCATCCGCGTCCTGCTCTATAAAATGATGCTCTACCGTGCTGAGTACCAATCGACTAGTCAACAGAAGGCTCATCCCTATGGCGAGCATCACAAACAGCATTACGCGCAGAGATAAAGAGATTGGACGCATGTGTTTAGGATTCATGGTCTTGCTCCCACTCCAACGTGTAACCCATGCCGCGCACGGTATGAATGAGCTTCGGTTCGAACTCATCGTCGACCTTGGAGCGCAAGCGGCGGATGGCGACATCGATGACATTGGTGTCGCTGTCGAAAATCATGTCCCACACTTGCGAGGCGATTATCGAGCGCGGCAGCACCTCACCCTGGTGCCGCATTAACAATTCCAGCAGACAAAATTCCTTGTGACTAAGGTTGATGCGCTTGCCTGCTCTGCTGACGCGGCGCTTGAGCAGGTTGATCTCAAGATCGGCCACCTGCAACTCTTCTTGGGTGCTAGGTGCTTGCGTGCGTCTTAATAGACTGCGTACTCGGGCCAGCACCTCCACGAAGGCGAAGGGTTTGATGAGATAATCATCAGCACCGAGCTCTAAACCTTTAACCCGATCATCGACACTGTCGCGCGCCGTAAGAAAAAGCACAGGCGTGGCATTCTTCGCCTCACGCAAAGACTGCAGGATACGCCAGCCATCCACATCGGGAAGCATGACGTCGAGTATGACGAGGTCAAAGCTCTCGGTCATGGCCAGATGATGACCATCGAGACCATTGCGGGCCAAGCTAACCTGAAAACCAGCCTCAGTGAGGCCCTGGCGCAGGTAGTCCGCGGTCTTTATTTCGTCCTCTACCACTAATAATCGCATATCTCTCTCAGTCTCGAGTCGCTGTTGGGGTGAGGCTAATGCGGCCATATTAACAATTGGATTACATCAAGATTACAAATTTATCATCTTCTTGTCATCGGAGTGAAAGCCTCGCTCAGTTAGAGTAACCCATCACCTTCGCATTCCAAGGGTCAAATTAATGCCACAGTATAAAACATCACAAGCACTCTCGTCTCAGTCCCGTCGTCAACTACTACAGGGCCTCGTATTGGGGGGTGTCGCTAGCGCACTACCCGCGACACTAAGTGCGCAGTCTAACACCATCGCGCAAGCAACACGGGGAACTCCTCCCATTCTAAGCGGCCCAGTTGTAGAGCTGGAAGTGGCCGAGTCAAAAGTAAACTTCACCGGCGAATCGCGCATTGCCACCACGATCAACGGCTCAATTCCGGCCCCCACACTCAAATCTGTCTCTTATACACATCTCCGAGCCCACGAGACTAGGCATGATCTCG